>CAJIBV010000324.1_pt1 | contig 12193 bp, 10 predicted proteins | sample 9199431 | NCBI WGS metagenome assembly CAJIBV01 (sample SAMEA7708314, study PRJEB35096) | sediment metagenome | biome: marine neritic benthic zone biome [ENVO:01000025]; feature: sediment [ENVO:00002007]; material: shallow marine sediment [ENVO:03000034] sea grass bed [ENVO_01000059] ...
AAATTTAATTTGAGTTGTAGCTTGAACATCTGTCAAAAGTACAAAGGTAAACTCATCAGGAAAGTCAGTATGATAACCAGTTATAGCAATATCACCAGCACTTAGTGTTGTTTGAGCAATTCCTAAGAAAATCGAGCAAAGAAATGTTACATACAGCAACAGCTTCCTTTTGTTGAGGGCAAAAGTTTTCATAGATTAATTTATTTATTGATATTAGAGCCTAAATAATTAATTATCTAAATATAAAGGCTAGAAAAGTAAAATAATATTATTTTCGATGAATGCACGATAAATTGATACATACTGTAGATGAGGCACTTATAAAACTGGTAAATTATTGTGTTTATCGAGAACGTTGTCACAGAGAAGTTGAAGAAAAGCTAACTAAAATGGGAATGATCCCGGAGGCTAAAGAGAAGATCATCCTTCATCTTCTGGAAAATGATTTTTTAAATGAAGAACGATTTGCTAAAGCTTTTACAAGAGGGAAATTCAGAATAAAAAAATGGGGTAAAAAACGAATTATAAGAGAATTAAAATATAGGGGAATTTCCAAATTCAATATCGATACCTCGTTAAAAGAAATATCTGATCATGAATATCTATCTACTTTCAATGATCTGTCCAATAAAAAATTCAATTCTCTCACAGAATCCTCAAAAAACAAAAAGAAAAGAAAGATAATTGATTATTTGCAATACAGAGGATGGGAAAATCATTTGATTTATGATAAAATAAATCATCTTTTTAAGTAATCCCGTTATATTTATTTGTGCGTACTATTGCTTGTTCATTTTTCCAATCGATCCATTTCTGACCTTTTATTCGCCTCATTAAATTGTCATAATACCTCATTACAAACACATTGTAAATTGCCTTACTCAAGTTCATTGGATTTCTGGCTATAGCTCTTAAACTCATAGAAAAACCAGGAGTCAGATACTTCATATAGTGCCAATACCCTTCCGGCATATATAATACTTCTCCATGATTTAGGTCAGCAATATATCCTTTGGCATGTTTTAAAGCCGGCCATTTACTAAAATCGGGATTTGAAAAATCGATGTCTTCTCTTGGAATCAATGAATGTGGAATTTTATACAAGTATTTACTTTGATCTTGATCGAATAACATACACTGTTTCTTTCCTTCAAAGTGAAAATGGAATATATTGGCCAGGTCTATATCATAATGCATGAAAGTATGGGAATTTTCACCTCCAAAAAACAACATTGGTAGACCTTTCATTAGTCTTAAACCCAAATCAGGATAAGAAAAGTCATTTTGTAATTGAGGAATTTCTTTTAAAATATTCCAAAGAAAAATTCTGTATTTAGTAGGTTGCTTTTTTAGCAGATCGATATATTCACTCATTCTCATTTTAGCATGAGCTTGATTAAAACCTTCTTTATAATCTACCGGTCTGTCATCATAAAGCGGAACTATTTTATCTCCCGCTATGGCTTTCATATATTCCAGACTCCATTTGGAATAAGCCGGCCAATCCTCAATTAGAGATTCAATTACAAGAGGTTTCTGAGGTTTAAAATAGTACTTTATAAAATCCTCCTTGCTGATCTTTTTAACACGTGGAACCTTTTGAAGATCTAATTTCAATAGTATTGATTTACGAGAAATCCAAAGTTAAGAAAACGCGACGAAAGTATTTATAAATTTGGTCATTTTAGATTATTTCGTAATGCCCATGAATTCTTCAAAAAGACTAAAGAATTTTTTAGGCTCCTCCAAATATGGGTTATGCCCGCTTTGTTCAAACATAACAAATCTAGCTTGAGGCATGAACAATTTATATTGTACAGCGAATTCAGGTGTAGACACGCCATCATATCTGCCTGCAACTATAAGGGTTTTGGCTTTAATATCTTTTAAATACTTTCTAAAATCCTGATTAATCATGCTTCCACTAACATCAAAATCCCCATCCTTACCTATAATATTCACATAGACATCGTTGGACCAACCTCTATGCTTATAACTTGGAATTTTTTGCTCAAGCCTTGTGTTATGATAATAAATATATTTGGTTGGAAAATTGCCGTAAATTGTTTTTAATGGCTCTTCACTAGACAAATATCCTAATGCCCTTAGAGAATCTACTTTTACCCATTTTTCCGGGAAGTGTGTTTTTGCATAATGGTTGTAACTGTCGCAGTTAGCTTGCCACATGGCTCCACTATGGAACCCATTAATTAAAACCATTTTGCTAACAATGTCGGGATATTTTATAGCATAAGCCTGAGCAGGTACAGTACCATACGAATGACCAACCAATGAAATCTTATTGAATTTCAACTTAATTCTAAGTTTCTCAATAAATTCAACATCATTTGCAACAGAATATTCCGACATGTCTTTGGCGTTGTCACTTTTCCCTCGCCCAAGCCAATCAAAAAAAACTACAGTATTGGTTTTATGGTATTGTCCAAAATTACCTTGCATATAGTCATGCGAATTACCAGGTCCTCCCGGTAAAAAAAAGATAGGGTCACCCTCACCTAAAACCTCTACATTGATTTTGTAACCGTCTATTTCGATAAATTTTGATTCAAATAGATCAAAAATATTAAAATCTTGTTGTGAACAAAGATTAAAGGGTAAGAGAAATAACATTAAACTTAATACTGACCTAAGATGATTCATCTACCAGAGTTTTATTTTAATTACAAATATAAAAACACTAATTAAACTTGTAGTTTAATCCAAACAGCATATTCCCTTTTGGCATCGGAACTAAATTAGTCTCCGTATACTCTGTATTAAATATGTTGTTTGCTATAGCTGATATTTCCAATCCATTAATTCGAAGAGATACGCTCGCGTCCACTACAGTATAGCTATCTCCTGATGTCCTTTCGGCGTGTTTTAACGTTACACTCTGAAATAGACCTTTAATAAATTGAGAATTAAGTGTTGCTGTTAAATGATGTCTTAAAGAATTTATGGAGTATCTGGAAAAATTGATGTCAAGTTCTTTTACTTCATCCTCAATAAATGCATAGCCTAAATTAAATTTCTGATCAAAACCCCTTATACTAAAGTTGTAAGACCCGTTTAATTCAAATCCAATAGTATTTAAATCTCTTATATTTGTTGCTTGCCATAAATCATCTTCATTTTCTTTTACATAGTCGATTAAATTATTTGAGTCTCTATTAAAGAAGGCGAACGAAGCATTAAATTCAGAACCAAAATACTTTAGCCCCAGTTCTTGAGATATTGCCTCTTCAGGGTCTAAGTTTTCATTGCCAAGGGTTGTAGGGTCACTGTAGAACAAATCGGTGTAGGTTGGAATTCTATAGGTATATCCAACATTACCATAAACTTTCCATTTTTCATTTAACACGTATCCCAAATCAATTCCGGGAAAAGCATGAAATTTAAAATCCGAAAAGTAATTAATTGCAATCCCAGGAGTAACATCAAATTTATCGTTGAAAAGTTTAAATCTATGTTCAAGAAATACATTGATCATTTCTCGTTCTCTATCACCAAGATTATTACTTCTTAAAAAAACTTTAGCTACATCTATACCGAACCCGGTTATACCCAATTCAGATTCATATGAGGTATTAATTTCTGCCCCTATTTTATTTGTTATATGTAGGTTTCTATATATTGCTGGATTGTCTCGAACAAAAACATACATATCCTGATTACGTCTCCAATATATTCTTGGTTTGATTTTAAATTTCCCGGTAGAGAAAGCGGTTGAAACACCGACTAAACTGGTCTGAGTTTCTTCATACTGGTTTATTGCTGAAGGTGAAGCATAAAATCCATTTGCACCAAATTTTCTCTCAGTAAAATATGCGATTGCTTCTATAGGATTAGTTTTTTTATTTATGCTGCTTTTTAGAAAATAATTCTGATTTTGAAAATCTGTGTTATATCTATACCCATCCGAAGTGTTTACAGATGCATGACCGATAATCGAACTATTCTCATATTCTTTACCTAAAGTCCCTGAAACATTTTGCTGCCCGAACGAACCAAGTTGGTATCCCAAAGCATTCACATTATCACTACTTTTTTTAGTTACAATGTTAATGGCTCCTGTAAAGGCATTTTGCCCAAAAATTCTTGCAGCTGAACCTTTGATAATTTCTATTCGTTCAATGACTTCAATTGGCAAAGCCATATTCATAGTATGATGTCCAGTTTGTGCGTCCTCAACTTTAATTCCATCAATCAATAAAAGAGTTTGATCAAAACTTCCTCCTCGGATATATAGGTCCGATTGCATTCCCACAGTTCCCCTTCTGCGTATATCTATCCCGGCAAATTGCTGTAACAAGTCAGTTACATTGGTCACGCCACTTCGTTCTATTTCGGTAGTTGATATTACTGTAATTGTTCTCGAATTTTCAGAAAAAGGAATGTCAATTCGACTGGAAGTGATTAGAATTTCATCCAATTTTTGGGGCTGCTCTTTGATTTGCGAAAATAAAATTGAACTTGCTAACAGCAAGAAAAGGCTTATTATTTGCTTACTCATCGGTTGGGTTGTTAGCCCGCAAATTTATAAAATACCTGCTTTAAAAAATGTCTTATTTGGAATTATTCTAAATATTTAACAATATAACTAGAAAAACATGTAGTTATTAATGCTGGGCAATTTGTAACTAATTAGTATAAACGATCGTGAAAAGCATTTTCCAGTTAAATTGTCCTTTTTTAGGTCCCTTTTAATTCTAGGTTTAACCAAGTTTTGATTAGGTCTATTTTTATTGGTAATAACCGAGCTTTTATAATTTAAAGAAGTGCTTTATAATTCATATTTAATTAATATATTTCAACTGAAATTAACCTAAGAAGTCATGTCGGAACCAACCAATAAAAACAACAAAAATCTTGTTCCAATTTTAATAATCGCAGGATTATTCTTCATTTTCGGATTTGTTACCTGGATTAATGGAGCTCTTATTCCTTTTATGAAAACGATAAATGAATTAACTGAGGCGCAATCCTATTTTGTTGCTACAGCTTCTTATATTTCATTCGTTGTGATGGCTCTTCCTGCATCCTACATTTTAAAAAAGATAGGATATAGAAAAGGAATGTCTCTTGGATTAATAGTTATGGCTATTGGTGCTTTAATTTTTATTCCGGCAGCCGGAGCTAGAACTTATTGGGTGTTTTTAACTGGAATTTTTATACAAGGTGCCGGAATGACCATTTTACAAACAGCCGCTAATCCTTATATTACAATACTCGGGCCTATAGAAAGTGGTGCTAAACGAATTGCTATTATGGGCATTGCCAACAAAGTAGCAGGAGCATTGGGGTCATTAATATTTGGTGCACTTTTGCTGTCGGGAATTGACGAAATAAAAGCCAAATTAATCACAGTATCGAATGAAGAGAAATCACAGCTTTTAGATACAATGGCCGACAGTGTTGTAAGTCCATATATCGTTATGGCAGTTGTATTAGTTCTGTTAGGGTTATTAATTAGGAAAGCACCATTACCTCACGTTGAAGCTGAACCTATTGAAGAACCAAAAGATGGTGAGATCACAAAATCAAGTATTTTTCAATTTCCTCATTTGTGGTTAGGGGTATTAACCCTTTTTGTTTATGTAGGAGCAGAAGTAATTGCTGGTGACACAATAATTGCATATGGAATCTCATTGGGGTTCTCAGGGCAAGATGCTAAATTTTTCACCACTTTTACCCTTATGGCTATGGTTTTTACATATGCATTAGGTGTATTCTTAATCCCAAAATATCTAAGCCAGAAAAGGGCCTTGGTCATTAGTGCTATATTAGGAATAGTTTTTTCCATTTGCATTTTACTAACAAACGGGTTTATATCGGTACTTTTTGTAGCAGCACTTGGAATTGCAAATGCTTTGGTTTGGCCCGCTGTTTGGCCACTGACCTTGGATGGCCTGGGTAAATTCACAAAAACAGCATCCGCCTTATTAATAATGGCCATCTCAGGTGGGGCAATTATTCCGCCTCTATACGGAAGGTTGGTAGACAATAGTAAACATGAATTCATTACCAATGGGTTAACTGAATCTGATGCTTTAGCAACTGCTTCTACGAATAGTTATTGGATATTGTTGCCGTGCTACGCAATAATTTTATACTATGCCCTTTCTGGTCATAAATACAAGAAAAAATAATCGATAACAAAAAGAACATCATCCTAAATTAAATGATGATAACTAGAGAAGATCTGATAAAAAGACTTAATTCTGAAAAGGAATGGGATGTTTTGGTTATCGGAGGTGGAGCCAGTGGATTAGGAGTTGCTTTTGATTCTATTTCCAGAGGATACAAAACAATACTTTTTGAAGGTTCAGATTTTGCAAAAGGAACTTCCAGCAAGAGCACAAAACTTGTTCATGGCGGAGTTAGATATCTGGCTCAAGGGAATATAGGTCTTGTTACTGAAGCCTTGGAGGAAAGAGGGATTCTTGCTAAAAATGCAGCCCATTTGTTTAGAAATCAAACATTTATTATTCCAAATTTTAAATCATGGCAAGGATATTATTATGCCTTCGGGATGAAATTATACGATCTTCTTTCTAAAAAATTAAGTCTAGGTAAATCTACATTAATCAGTAAAAAGGACACCCTTAAAAACCTGCCTACTCTAAAAGCTGAAAATATTAAAAGTGGGGTGACTTATCAAGACGGACAATTTGATGACTCAAGATTGGCAATAAATCTGGCCCAAACAATTATAGATCATGGAGGTACGGCTATTAACCATTTCAAGGTAATTAACCTTATTAAAATAAATGATAGTATTAGTGAAGTTGTTGTTGAAGATCAGGAAACAGGAGAAAAATATAGTGTCAAATCAAAAATTGTAATCAATGCAACAGGAATTTTTACTGATGAAATTCTTTCGTTAAATGATAATACACACAGGCAATCGGTAGTTCCAAGCCAAGGAATTCATTTAGTTTTAGATAACTCCTTCCTAAAAAGCGATAAAGCAATAATGATCCCTAAAACATCAGACGGAAGAGTATTGTTCATAATACCCTGGAATGATAAAGTTATTGCTGGAACTACTGACACTTTAATTCATGAACATAGTCTCGAGCCCGTGGCATTAGAAAGTGAAATTGATTTCATCTTAAATACCATGGATGCTTATTTGACAAGAAAACCCAAAAGAGAAGATGTGTTATCCGTTTATGCAGGATTAAGGCCTTTAGCCGCTCCAAAAGATAAAAATGCCAAAACCAAAGAAGTTTCAAGAAGTCATAAAATTTTGGTCTCAGACAGCAAACTGATTAGTATTATTGGTGGGAAATGGACCACATACAGAAAAATGGGAGAGGATGTTATTGACAAAGCTATTAAAGTTCATGGTATTCCATTTAAAAAATCTAAAACCAGAAGTTTAAGAATCCATGGAAGCAATGATTCGGAAAAATTACCATTAAAAAATCATTTATATATTTATGGAAGCGATATGGATGAAATTATAGATCTTCAAAAAGAAAAAAAAGAATATTTAAACAAAATACATCCGAAATACGATTTCACCATTGCGGAAGTGATTTGGAGCGTTAGACATGAAATGGCAAGAACTGTTGAGGACGTATTAGCAAGAAGAGTACGATTATTATTCCTGGATGCAAGAGCGGCAATTGAAGCATCCTCTTTGGTGGCTAAAATAATTGCAGAGGAATTGAACAAAGATGAAGATTGGATTAGAAATCAAGAAACTGAATTTAAAAATCTTGCTGAAAATTATATTCTAAATTAAATACAATGATAAAAAAGTATATTCTAGCACTCGATCAAGGAACCACTTCGTCAAGATCAATATTATTTAATCAGAATGGTGAAAATATAGCTATCACACAGCAAGATTTCAAGCAGATCTTTCCCAAACCTGGATGGGTTGAGCATGATCCTAACGAAATTTGGACATCTCAGCTTAAAACTGCCTTGGATATATCAAAAAAAGCCCAAATTTCTGTGAACGAAATCTCAGGAATAGGCATAACAAACCAAAGAGAAACAACAGTAGTCTGGGATAGGGAAACAAGTGAACCAATATATAATGCAATTGTATGGCAGGACAGGCGAACCTCTAAATATTGTGATAACTTAAAGTCTCTCGGGCATATTGATGATATAAAACAAAAAACCGGATTACTACTGGATGCCTATTTTTCAGGCACCAAATTAAAATGGATTCTGGAAAATGTTGAAGGAGCAAGAAAAAAAGCCGAAGATGGACTTCTTTGTTTTGGGACCATAGACACATGGTTAATCTGGAAATTGACTAAAGGAAAAACCTTTGTTACAGATGTATCTAATGCGAGCAGGACATTACTTTTTAACATCCAAACCCTGGAATGGGATGACGACCTTCTTAAACTTTTTGATATTCCGAAAAGTATATTGCCAGAGGTTAAAGAAAGTAGTGAGATGTATGGCGAAACCGATTCTGAAATTTTTTCTTCTAATATTCCTATAGCTGGTATTGCGGGTGATCAGCAAGCTGCACTTTTTGGTCAATTATGCACAGAAAAAGGTATGGTTAAAAACACTTATGGTACCGGATGTTTTTTACTTATGAACACAGGTAATAAACCTGTTTTTTCTGAAAATAAACTATTAACGACAATAGCATGGAAAATAAACGGACAGATCACTTATGCTTTAGAAGGAAGTGTATTTGTTGGTGGTGCTTCAGTACAATGGGTTAGAGATGGATTAGGACTAATAGAAGATGCTAAAGAAATAGAAACCTTAGCTTTAAGTGTTCAAGATAATGGTGGTGTTTATTTTGTTCCGGCTTTAACGGGATTAGGGGCTCCTCATTGGGATGCCTATGCACGAGGAGCGATAATGGGACTGACTCGCGGTAGTACGCGTGGCCATATAGCGAGAGCAACCCTGGAAGGTATCGCTTATCAAGTATATGATATTGTTAAAGCTATGGAAGCCGATGCAAAAGGAAAGGGAACGGAACTTAGAGTCGATGGAGGTGCTTCTGCAAATAATTTGTTGATGCAAATTCAGGCCGATATATTTAATTTTAAGGTAGTGAGACCCAAATTACTAGAAACAACTGCTCTTGGAGCTGCATATCTTGCTGGTTTGGCAGTGGGATTTTGGAAAAGTTTAGACGATTTAAAAGATCAATGGTCTATCGATAAAGTATTTAGTCCAAAAATGCAACAGTCTGAAGCCAAAGATTTAATACATAATTGGCACAAAGCTGTATCAAGATCGAAAAACTGGATAGAAGAATAATTTAAAATATGAAATATGTCTCCATTTGTTGCTGAATTATTAGGTACTTTTTTATTGATTTTATTAGGTAATGGAGTTGTTGCCAACGTTGTTTTAAAGAAAACGAAAGCTGGTGGAGCTGGTTGGATAGAGATAACTACTGGTTGGGCATTAGCTGTTTATGTTGGTGTTTTAGTGGCCGCTCCATATTCAGGAGCACACATAAATCCAGCTGTAACTTTATCTCTGGCCTTTGCTGGTTTGTTTGCATGGTCTAATGTGCTGCTTTATATTTCGGCTCAATTGTTGGGTGCTATGCTTGGTTCATTCATAGTTTGGTTGACTCATAAAGATCATTATGATATGACAGATGATATTGAAGGTGTTAAGGCATCATTTTGTACTGCTCCAGCAATTCGAAATCTTCCTATTAACTTTTTAAATGAGGTCGTGGGGACATTCGTATTACTGTTTGCAGTATTTTATATAGCCGGGCCTGAAATAGAATTGGAATCTGAAAAAGTTGTCAATTTTGGTCTTGGATCCTTAGGTGCAATTCCAGTGGCATTTGTGGTTTGGGTAATTGGTTTGTCCCTGGGAGGAACAACAGGATATGCGATAAACCCGGCCCGGGACCTTGGTCCAAGGATTGTTTATACTTTGTTGCCTATAAAACACAAACGTGATAGTGATTGGAGCTACTCATGGATTCCAATTATCGCTCCAATCATAGGCGGTGGTATTGCTGCTTTACTATTTATTCTTTTTAAATAATAATCTATTCGAAAAATAAAAAAAGCCTCAAATTAATTGAGGCTTTTTTTATTTATTATTAATCTTATTTAATCCGCTAATACTATTATCTTATTGTCTTTCAATTCAATAGTACCTGAGTTGATCGCTAGCCAGGTTCCTTTATTTTGCTTTTCGAATTTATCTTGAACTTCTTCTTCTAGCTCAATTTCACCGTAAATCTTTACATAACCCGGTTTTAATAATGAGATAATAGGTGCATGGTCTTTCAGCATTTGAAATTCACCTTTAACTCCTGGAACAGAGACAGATTCGACTTCTCCACTAAACAAGGTTGCTTCGGGTGTTACAATTTCCAGGAACATAATTTATGATTATTAATATTATACGTCAGCTAACATTCTATCACCTGCTTCAATAGCTTCTTCTATTGTACCTTTCAGGTTAAAAGCGGCTTCCGGCAAGTGATCCAGTTCACCATCCATTATCATATTAAATCCTTTTATGGTATCTTTAATATCAACTAATGCTCCTGGAGTACCTGTAAACTGTTCTGCAACATGGAATGGCTGTGATAAGAAACGTTGTGCACGACGAGCACGTCCTACAGCTAATTTATCTTCTTCAGATAGTTCTTCCATTCCAAGAATAGCAATTATATCTTGTAATTCTTTATAATGTTGCAATAGCTCAATAAGACGCTGGGCACAATCATAATGTTCAGCACCTAAAATTTCAGCTGTTAAGATTCGAGATGTGGAATCTAAAGGATCCACAGCAGGGTAAATTCCTAATTCAGCAATTTTACGCGACAATACTGTTGTTGCATCTAAATGCGCAAAGGTTGTTGCTGGCGCAGGATCTGTTAAATCATCCGCAGGCACATAAACTGCTTGAACAGATGTAATAGATCCTCTTTTTGTTGAAGTAATTCGTTCTTGCATTTCACCCATTTCGGTTGCCAATGTTGGTTGATAACCAACAGCAGAAGGCATACGACCCAATAAGGCTGATACTTCTGATCCAGCTTGTGTAAATCGGAATATATTATCGATAAAGAATAATACATCTTTTCCTTGTCCATCTCCAGCTCCATCACGGAAATATTCGGCCATCGTTAACCCTGATAATGCCACTCGGGCACGTGCTCCTGGAGGCTCATTCATTTGTCCGAAAACGAAAGCTGCTTTAGATTGTTTTAATGCTTTTTTATCAACTTTTTTTAGGTCCCATCCACCTTCTTCCATAGAGTGCATAAAATCGTCACCATATTTAATAATACCAGACTCTAACATTTCACGAAGTAGATCATTCCCCTCACGGGTTCTTTCTCCTACTCCTGCAAACACTGAAAGACCACCATGTGCTTTTGCAATATTGTTGATCAACTCCATTAGTAATACTGTCTTACCCACTCCAGCACCACCAAATAAACCAATCTTACCACCTTTTGCATAAGGCTCAATAAGATCTATTACTTTTATACCAGTAAACAAAACTTCTGTGGAAGTTGACAATTCCTCAAATTTTGGAGCTTCTCTATGTATAGGCAAGCCATTTTTTCCGTATTTAGGTAAATTTTCCATACCATCTATGGGATCTCCAATTACATTAAATAAACGTCCATATACATTTTCACCTATTGGCATTTGAATTGGAGCTCCAGTTGCTTCAACCTCAACGCCTCTGCTTAAACCATCTGATGAATCCATTGCGACTGTTCTAACTGTATCTTCTCCAATGTGAGACTGCACTTCCAGTACTAATATTGAACCATCTTCTCTTTTAATTTCCAATGAATCATAGATTTTGGGAAGATCTGCTTCACTACTAAATTCAACATCGATTACCGGACCTATTATTTGCGAAACTTTACCTGTAACTTTTGACATTACTCTATTTTAATTATTATTTCCTTAGGTTATTATTGGAAAAACAGCCTGTTTTTCGCGTGCAAAGATAATTTTTTTAATTTAAAAAAAAGAGCAATTTTTTTCTTTTTTGACCAAAAAAGAACGTCCTCCGATGGAAGACGTTCTTTTGTTTATTATAATTAAGTTTTATTGTAACAAAGGTGAATAAGCGACTCCAAATTCCCCAATGTCTGCAGCATTACCTGAAGCTATGAAATTAGAGCCATAAGTAGCATAAATGGCTTCCAGAAAGGCATTTGCCATTATGGCATAACCTCGTGCGGTTAAAT
>CAJIBV010000176.1_pt1 | contig 12039 bp, 13 predicted proteins | sample 9199431 | NCBI WGS metagenome assembly CAJIBV01 (sample SAMEA7708314, study PRJEB35096) | sediment metagenome | biome: marine neritic benthic zone biome [ENVO:01000025]; feature: sediment [ENVO:00002007]; material: shallow marine sediment [ENVO:03000034] sea grass bed [ENVO_01000059] ...
AAAAACTAAAAAATATTAGCAGTGATAATGAATAAAAGTACTAACGCCAAAAACGTGTATAATCAATTGCTAGTTCTGTGTGTACTCCGAAAATCCTCCGGATTTTCCTCTGGTTCGTTTTCTTTAACTAACTTAGTTAAAGAAAACGAACCAGAGGAAAATCCGGAGGATTTTCGGAGTACACACAGAACTAGCAATTGATTATACACGTTTTTGGCGTTAGTACTTTTATTCATTATCAGTGCTAATATTTTTTAGTTTTTCAGGTAAAGCTTATTAAAATTCAGAAAATGATTAAACATTTAAATTAAAGAGAGCCGTAATGAAACTATCAAGGATTTACTTATTAAGTTCATCTTTGTTTGCATTTTCATATGTTTCTATAATTTCCTTCTTGGTCAAATTTGGATAATGATTTTCCTTTTGTTTCTTGTGCGATTGATAAATGTTCCAAAATGTCAAGTAAATATACACAGCGAATATAATACTACCTACGAGTAAAAATCCTTTATTCATGACGTTCTTCTTTGTCTAATTGCTATCGCAAATAATAGTATTGTTCCTGGCCAGTGCGCTGAATACTGTGCTTCTTCTGTCATTCCATATAATCCAAGTGTTACTGAATACAATAAGCAAAGGAATGCTAGAATAACAGGGTACCATTTTAAAATTATTTTTTTCATTACAATATTCTTTAGGTTTTAAAGTATTTTGTTTAAACAAATATATATAACATTAAACAAAACATATTTAATATTTTCTTAAAACTTTAGATAAAATGTAATATATAACATGAAATATTAAGAAATTTTAAAATTTTAGTAGAGTATTTACCTTTCTCTGCACTAAGTTAGTGTTTAATTAAACCACTAATTTAGATGGATGTATAGATTGTTTTTAATGGTATGTAAGTGTTTTTACATGAAAATTAATGTTTTATTTTCGCCATTTACAACATAGTTTTTTTGATAAATAGCTATTATTGTGGTAGTAACTTATCTACAATATAAATTCTAAAATAATTTGTTTTATCAACAAATATATTTATACTATGGTATGAGTGAAAGATTCTGTTGTAGTATCGTTTTTATTCTATCCTAACCCAGGACTGTGTATAATTTGTTCCATCTTCAGTAAAGTCTACTGTAAGATTTTGTTGAGCACCATCTACTTCGAATTCAAATGCAAATTCATCGGATTCATCATCAGTAAATAATATAGATTGGTTGTTTAAGTCAACTTCAAAAACACCAGTATTTACTATATTCTGTGAATCTGTATAGGTCAAAAATCCTATACTATCTCTGATGTTATCGTCTGGATTGAATTCTAAAAATTCACAACACTTTGGAATCATATCTGAAATAGCACCATTTATGATTTCATCTTGGATTTCCCATCGACCCAATAATCCGGTTGCTTCGAGACTGTCAAAAGAAGATGGGTCATCACTTTCACATTGAAAAGCCATTAATAACGGTGCTAAAACTAAAAACCTTAAATATTTCATAATTCAAATTTCTATCAAATTTAATATAGTTAGAAGACAGTATTGAATATTTATTGTTTTGAAATAATTAACAAAAAGTTAATTTTTAATCCTCATAATACAAAATTTAGGAATATAACCAAATGAAGCACAACGTCCCGTGTATGGTGTCGTAGCAACCTGAAGGGTGCTATGCACTATACACATTGTTGTGTGCTGCCTTTATTTATTTAATCATTGTCTTAATGTATTGATTTTAATTTTTTTTCGGTAATAAAGACCTATCATAATACCGACTATAATTATTACTAACCAATTTATTGTAATTGTTGCCACCTCAAACAGATAGCTTCTTTCAATGCCAAATTTAATTGAGTAAAAAATAAACGCTATAAAAGTTAAAATCAACTGCGATATAAGAATTATTCGAATTATCCTTTCTGTACGGCTATTTTTAGAAAAAGCAAATGCAAGGAAAAACAATGCAATGGACATGGTAATATATCCTAATTCTTCCATAGCAATAAACAATCCATGTTCATTATACAGTGTAATCAGAGCAATTCCATCGGCTTCTCCTTTCATTACGCTTATAGGAACTACTGAAAATTGTGTAAAATAGGCAATCAATAAAACTGTAGATGAAATCAGTGCGAAGGAGATACTGAGAAACGTATAAAGCTTTTTCGCTGCATTGACAATAAAATGATTTGTCACGATAAATATTACAAAAGCAAACAATTGAAATATCGCTAAATACATCCAGTAGTAATCTCTTGGATAATATAAGAGGATATCTGGAAAAGGGTATTCCATACAATTTTCTGGACAGTATGGTCCAGCTGGTGGAATTGCAGTCATAGCAAATCCAAAGGTAATTATGGTCAGAATTGACAGAAGAAAGGATGAATAGTATCCGAATGTCAAATAATTTCTTTGTGATTCATTGTTTTCCATATTTTTTGTTACACTGGATTATTGAATTCTCAGGTTTGTCAAGGTTGCACCCAATGGTTTTGTGTATGGTTAGATGCGAGCTTAAGAAACTAATTTAGTAAACAAAAACGAGCCCGAGAAAATTCCGAAGGAATTTTTCAAATAAGCACTTGCCAAAGCAATTAATTATAAACATCTTAAGTTTACAATGTATTAAATTAGATGTATTATTAAGGCTGAGTTATTAGTTTGTTCTTGTTTAATTATTTTTGATTCTAATTGTACCAAGATTGTATCACCTTCATCTGAAGTGTTATGAACAGTAATTAGTTTCTTTCTGTATTGGAAAATAATTATTCAATCCCAAAATAATTAATGTAATTTCTTTCAAAATCATAAAAAGTTAGTTTAAAAATTCCGTTATCATTGAATATTTGCTTTAAATCGATTAATCATTGAATAAAAGATTGTATTCCATTACATTTGCACTTTATTTTTTAATAACTATTACATGATTACCGATATAAAAAAAGAAGAAAAGAAAAAAAGCGAATATAGTCAATGGCATCATCCGTATAAGCCTGCAAAGGAGTATAGTAAGAAAGCAGCCTATTTTAGCATGGAGTTTGGCATCCATCAAGCTTTAAAAATATACTCTGGCGGTCTTGGTTTTTTAGCGGGTTCACACATGCGTTCGGGTTTCGAGCTAAAACAGAATATGATAGGCATTGGAATGCTTTGGAAATTTGGTTACTACGATCAGGCCAGAAACGACGACCAAACGTTAAGGGTGGATTTCGTAGAAAAAGCATATAATTTTCTTGAAGATACAGGTATTGAAGTTGAAGTTCAACTACATGATAATCCAAACGTAAAGGTTAGAGCATATGTTTTAAAACCTGAAATTTTTGGAACGGTTCCTATTTACTTGTTAAGTACAGATGTTCCTGGAAATGATTATTTGTCAAGGACCATAACCAATCATTTGTATGATGCTAACGAAATGACTCGTGTATCACAAAGTATTGTTTTGGGAATAGGAGGCGCTAAAGTAGTCGAAGCTCTTGGAGGAGCAGATGTTTATCACTTAAACGAAGGACATGCTCTACCGGCGTTTTACTACTTAAGAGATAGAGGTGTTAAAAAAGATCAAATGGTCTTTACTACGCATACTCCTGAAAAAGCTGGAAATGAAGAGCGTGATGCTAGACATTTAAATAGATGTGGATTTTTTGGTAGATATCTTTCAGAAGAAGAATTAGGTAAAGAATCTGTTAATGGCGGCTCAATTAACTATACAGTTGCTGCGTTGCGAATGGCAAAAAATTCGAATGCCGTTTCTAAGTTACACGCTAAGGTTGCCAACAACATGTGGAAGGACTACAAAGGAGTAAGTAAGATAATTCCAATAACAAATGCGCAAAATCAAAACTTTTGGCAGGATGAAAAGATTAGAAAGGCCTGGAAAAAGAAAAATGCTAAATCTTATCAAAAAAGAAAACTGGAATTAAAAACAGAATTGTTTAAGGATGTTATGAATCAAACCGTAAAATTGTTTGATCCAAATGTACTTACCTTTGTTTGGGCAAGGCGATTTGCCGGTTATAAACGTGCTGAACTATTATTACACGATCTCGAGCGATTTGAAAAATTGATATCAAACAAAAAATATCCTGTTCAAATTATTTGGGCTGGTAAACCGTATCCATATGATTATTACGCAATAGATATCTTTAATCATTTAGTGCATTATACTAAGCATAAACCAAATTTAGCGGTGTTGATAGGTTATGAAATAAGTCTATCGAGAAAGTTGAAATGTGGTTCTGATGTTTGGTTAAATACGCCTAGAATTACGCGAGAAGCATCTGGAACCAGTGGAATGACAGCAGCAATGAATGGATCAGTAAACGTTTCGATAAATGATGGATGGATTCCAGAATTCCAGAAAAATGGAAAGAATTGTTTTGTACTGCCTGAATTAGACCATAATATACCTGTTTGGGAACAAGATAAAATGGATGCTGAAAACTTGTATGAGCTATTAGAAAATGTTGTGATACCTATGTACTATGATAATCCTGAGAAATGGCGGGAAATAGTATTTAATGGTATGGATGATGTAATTCCGGAATTTACAAGTGCAAGAATGGCCCATGAATATTATGCACATCTTTAACTTTTAAGGCAATAAACTAAAAAAAAGCCCAAACAATTGTTTGGGCTTTTTAATGTTCAATAATATTGTATTATTCTTCTAATGTTCTCACATAATGAACCACTAACCAGGCATCTTCTTCACTCATTTTCTTTTCGTAGTTTGGCATATCATCTCTGCCAATGTAACTTTTGTAAAATACAGCACCATCTGACTGGGCTTGAAATTCAGAAGTAGAGAAATCTCCAAGATCACCTTCCACTTCGTCAGCCTTTGGACCATCACCATAACCTTCTTTTCCATGACAAGATTTACAGTGTTTTGAGTATAACGATTTACCAATAGCTAAATTGCTTTTAGAGGCATCTTCTGGATTCGTCATTTTTTCATATTTAGCCGGAACAACCCATTCATCTTGTTCGATTGCTGTAAAAGCTAAAAATCCTAAACTAACTATTCCAATTAGGAGCAAAAATTTAAGTGTTTTCATGTTATAGTATTAAAGTTGTTGTTAATGTTAAATTTAAATCAAAAATGATACCAATTCTCATTTTTATGTTATTTCTTTATTTTTAGATTCTAGTTCTTTACCTTCTTTTTTAATTTTCAACAGGTTTATAAAACTGTAAATGTAATTTGACCATACTCCAACCAACAATACAGTTAATACTACATACATCCAAATAGGAGCTACCTCACTCCATAATGTGTAAGATTGTTCAACATTTACTTTCTGGAATACACCCCAATTTACGGTTTTTTTCTGAGTTACCGTAGCGAACTCGTCGTGATCCTCCAACACAACAAATACATCTATATCGCCCTGAGAATTACCGGGAATATCATTGGGAAATTCAAATTCATATTCCCCATCTTCTAATGTTCCTTCTTCTATTGGCATTTTGGATATCATGCCTCCTACAGAGAATACAACTTCTAATTCTTGAACAGGGACTCTTGTTTGCAAGCTATCTAAAGTATAAGCGTTCAAAGTGACTGTTTTTACACTATCAATTTCTTTGAGATCTAATTCCATGAAAACATCTTTAACGGCTATTTCATCTTCTTTAGACTTCATGCCATCCGTACCTTCAAAAACAGCCATTAAATTTATATATCCATCATCATCAACTAAGTATGATTGATCTGCTGGAATTGTGAGTTGAGCTAATCCTTCCTTATTGGACTTAGCAACACCTAATTTCAACTCTTCATCATTTAATACATTATAAAACTCAATTTCAGCCTCAAAAATGGGAACCCGATCTTTACGGTTTTTTTTATTAGCTGCTAAAAATTTAACTTCTAATACTCTTGAGTTATCTGCTTGCTTTACTGTGTTTAAATTGAATCGTATTCTATAATTTTTTAGTTCAAATTCCTGTGCAATACTATTTGCGGTTATTAAAAACCCAAATAATAATGCAATGATATTTATATGTAATAATTTATACTTCATCATGTCTATTTTGAAGAGGATCCCTTAAGTTTCTTTTTTTGATTTCTTTCATTATCTATAATTCCGGACATTGGAATTATTGGCACTAATCTCATAATTAGTATAAAAAACAAAATAAATGCTGCTATACCGGCAAAGCTAAGAGCCCATTCTATCCATGTTGCGGAGTAACTTATAAACTCCGGCCTCGTATCCTGGATAGGTATATATGGTGTTTCCAAGGTTGGAACTATTATTAAGTATCTATTAAAATAAAGCCCTAGTATGGCAATAACTGCCGCAAATGTTATGGATTTGATGGTTCTGAACTTCTTAAAGAAAAGTATAACAATTGGTACTAAGACCCCGATATAATTAGCGAAAATAAATTCCCAGAAATATTTATTAAATAGTGTGCTTAGTAAATTGATGTCATGAGTTTTGTGGCTAAACCAACGAGCAAAATATTCTGTAAACGTAAAATAACCAAATAATAAAGAGATTACTAATAGAATGATGCCTGCACCTGTAAAATGAACTTTTCGAATATAATGTTCCAGGTGATAATATTTACGAATTAAATACATGGCAATAATAATTACGCTTACTCCGGAATATATACCTGCAATAATAAAGTATGGTGCAAAAATAGTACTGTTCCATCCAGGTTGTACAGTTAGACTAAAAATCCATGCAAGTACAGAATATGTAATAATTGCCATAGCAATTATCATGGTTGCCATTGTTTTTGTAATCTTTTGTAATCTTTCTCTTTGACTATCCGTATCCTGATATCGAAATGCCAAAGTCTTATATAATTTTTGTCTCCATTTTGGTGCATCCTCACTGTTATCCCTTAGTATAGCAAAATCGGGTATAAATGTTAAATATAAATAAAGGAAACATCCAATTAGATCGGTAACTATTGCTATGACATCCCAAATTATTGGAGATTGTATCCTTGGATACATAAATAAGTAAAACAATCTGTCAAGTCTTCCTATACACAACAATATAAATATTGGTCCTATAACTATGGACAATACAGTAACAATTTCCACGATCCTTAAAACTGAATTTTTCCAGGGTGTTTTAAAGAAATGTAAAATTCCTGTAATAAAAGCTCCTGAGTAGCTTAAGCAAACAAAGAATATGAAGTTGATGATATAAATGCCCCAAACTACATTATCGCGCATACCGGTTACTTCATGGCCTTTTGTAAATTGCAAATAAAAAGCATACATTCCTACAGCTAGAACAGCAACTAAAAATCCAATCCAAATCTTAGACGTCTTGGTCGATTTACGTAACAGCGGGGAAAATTCTTTAACTAATTCCCTTTTTCTCTTTTCAATATTCATAATAAAAGTTCTCTAAGTTAAATTTTCCCTTGTTTTTTAAGGTCTTGTACATAAGGAACATCTTTAAACCTCTCAATAATTTCTTCATCGACATCAAATCCACGTTCTAAAGGGAATTGCCTGTTTACTGGAGGTAAGTAGTACACATTTGGTTTAGTTCCTAAATGTTCCAAATGTCTGTAACCTCCGCGATCATTGATCAGTTCTGAGAACTTTACTGTTTCTTCTCCGTTAGTTACGATATCTTCATTTTTATCACCAAAATAAATGACTCCCATTGGACATGACTGGGCACAATGAGGCAGTTTACCTTGCCTTAACATGTCCGGACAGAAATCACATTTCATTATAGTCCCTTCAGAACCAGGAATACTGGTTTCAGGAGAATAGGGTTGCGATGTATCTTCGAATTTGGCCTTATGTCCCCAATTGAATTGACGTGCAGAATATGGGCAGCTAGTCACACAGAATTTACATCCTATACAACGCTCATTATCGACTAATACAATATTATCATCACGTTTAAACGTAGCACCTGTTGGACAAACAGTCACACATGGAGGTTCGTCACAATGGAAACATGGTTTCGGAAACCAATAAGGCTCAGTATTTTCGTTATTCTGAATTAACTGAACTTTCATGAATTCTTCATAATAATCCAGTTTATGGGCTTTTTGGCAACTTTCTACACAATTCCTTGCATTTTTACACCGCGCCAGATCAATAACCATAACAAATTTCCTGTCAGGAATTCCTTTTCTGGATTCCATAGGAGAGATATGCGCTTCCGGATACTTATTGATACTTTCTGCATCCACTTCAACCATTTTACCATCCGGGGTCAGAACCCTAACTTTTTCCTTAGAAGCAATTTTTTCATCCTCAGGAATCATATTAGAGATGACTGATGCACCGGCAACAGCAGAAACACCAGTCATTAAACCAAGCTTTAAAAACTTTCGTCTATTAGTGCTTTTTTTATCAGGTTTTTTGTCGTCCATAATAGTCGAGATAAATTAATATTTATATCATATTTTATGATGTATAAAATTAGATATTCATATCAGGAATTATAATGATAAATATCATATAATGCATTGTTTGTTACATAATGAGATATTATACTAAAGCGTTGATTTTATTGATATTTATGGACTTTTTGAAATTAGTAATTAGCAACTAAAAAACAAGTTTGTAATCCTAATTTATTTATTGGTTTTCTAGGTATTTAGGACCTCGATATTTTATATAGACAGAAGATTAGAAAAATAATAATTCCCCACATGCTGAATGTTAATAAACTTGGTATTATGAGTAATAAATAGGGTGTTTTATTTCTTGGTGACCACATGGTCCTATCATCAAAGGTCGATTCTTCTTTAATTTGAACCCCAATTGGAGCATCGAACGATGCCTTAACCGTTCCATAATCATCATTGTCGTTGAGCACAACTTCTAAAGTAAGAATACCGTCAACACCCGGAATTCCATTTTCTACTGGTACCATAATACTACCATTTTCGTCTGTGTAGTTAAATTCTTCTCCGATTTTTAATGGCCTAAACAACCGTTTAACCTGTACGTCAAGAGATTCCCCTTTAATTAAGCTATCTGTCGCTTTATCTACAAGAGAGGCAGAAACATAATTTATACTATCCTTGGCAATTAATTTTGCCTTAATTATGGCATCTTTAAAGCTTATACTTCGGGATGCTTTTTTATAAGAGTCACTGCCTTTAAAAGCGATTTTTAGATTGTAATAATTACTGGAATCTACCTTAAGATCATACAAATTGTCTATAATAAACCTACATTCACCTTTCCTATTGGTTTGTACGGTACCCAGCTCAAACACTTCGTCATAATATTCATTTTCAACAGATAGTTCGATGTTAGAAACAGGCTTGTTTTTCTTTTCAATTCTTGATATGGCACCAATTTGAATGTAAGTTTCACCATTCATTTCTTTAAAATAATCAGCTTTTAATCTAACTCTATGTTTAACATTATCCTGACTGTATATTTTATTGATAGTTGTATTTAATAGAGTTGCACTAATAACCAGAATCGTACAAAATATGTTCAATGAATTATTACTCACAAAATGTCTATTTGTTTTTTGGTCTTTGTGATATTTCCTTGAAACATTCATGATTCCTTGTTATTAGATTCTTTTATGGCTTGTTGTTCATCGGCAGTTCTCTGGATAGGAATTATCGGTAGATATCGAACCAGAATTGTAATGATCAATAAAGCCATTGCTAATGTGCCAAATGTTATTATCCACTCATGAAAGCTTGGGAAGTAATGATGCCATTTTTCAGGTACACCTTGAATTGGAAGGAACGGTTGCAATAAGGTAGGTGTAACAATTAAGAATCTTTTCCACCAGGATCCCAGGACAACTAATAAACCCATTAAGAACATTGATCTGGGTTTTCTTCCCTTTTTAAATAATAGAACAATTATGGGAATTATCAATCCGCCTATATTTACAAACCAAAATAAAGGAGCAAACTGTCCTCTGTATAAATGGTTTAAATGGGTGATCTCCTCTTTCTTAGAAGTAAATTCAGGTATAACATATTCGTTAATATTAAAGTATAAGTATATTAAACACAATAACACCAGAAATTTACCGAGTTTGTCAAAATGATAATTTGTTATGTATTCTTGCAATTTATAAAATCTTCTTATTACGTAAACTACTGTAACCAGAGCACCAATACCGGCGACAGAAGCACCGGATATAAAGTAAGCCCCCATATTAGTGCTATCCCAGCCAATTCTGAATAAAGTTGAAAATAACCAGGCGTCTATGGTCTGCAACATAAATGCTGCTGGTATTATTAACACAATAAGAATTTGAATGGATTTTAGTTGAATTGTCTTTTGAGCCAAACTTCCAGTCCAGTTCAACGATAGTTTGCCATATCTTTTACTAAGTTTGGGTTTGGTCTTTTTATAGTGTTTTTTAAGTATAGCCAGATCTGGAAGTAGGGGGAAATATAAGAGGAGTAAACAAATTACTATATAGGTGGGTATTATTATTACATCCCAGATAATTGGAGATTGCAATCTTGCATGAATAAACAAATATAACAACCTATCAGGTCTTCCCATATCGATCATAATGGTCAGACCAGCCATGATGATACAAGCCAAAGAAATTATTTCTGCAATTCTAACTATTGGGGTTCTCCATGCATAGTTGGTAAGTCGCAATACTGCTACAGTTAAAGCACCGACGAAACTAGTGGCCACAAAGAATACGAAATTTGAAATATATATGCCCCATAAAGCATAGTCGTTCATGTTGGTAACGATTTGTCCTTTTATAACCTGGTCTATATATGCAATGATTCCGGCAACAGAAACAACTATTAAAAAAATGGTCCAAATTTTTCCAATCTTTCCAAATTTTTGTGGTGCCAGATCTTGTATTAATTTATCCGAAACATTCATGGTTTCTCAGATTTTTCCACAGATATATAATTGGTGAACTTATTTAGTCCGTCTTTGAATGGAACAAGTCTATCCACAGGTGGTAAATAGTAAACGCTTGGTTTTGTACCTAATCCTTCAAAAAGCCTGTAACCGTGTTTTTCCTTTAATAATTCAGTTAAGCGAACAGTTTCTTCTCCGTTTGTAACTGTATCCTCATATTTATCTCCAAAATAAAAGACGCCATTTGGACAAGCCGTGATACAGTGTGGTAATTCATTGTTTTTTATTGTATGTGGACAAAAATCACATTTATCAACCGTACCTACGACACTAGGCATCCCAGTATATTCAATTGAGTTATGGTCTTCATGATGCATTTCCATATTCATTGTTATTTCACTGGTTTCACCATATTTAGGCTCCTCCCAGTTAAAAACTCTCGTAGAATACGGACAAGCTGCCATGCAAAATCGGCAACCAATACATCTTTCATTGTCTATTAATACGAGACCATCACGTCTTTTAAAAGTGGCATCAACAGGACATACGGTTACACATGCGGGATGATCACAATGCATGCAGGTTGTAGGCATCCAGTAAGGAGCAGTGTCTTCATCTTCCTGCATCTTATAAACCTTTAACCAGGCATGATCTCCTGTTATATAATGATGTTTGTTACAAGCTGACTGACATGAAAGTGCGTTTTTACATTTTGCAAGGTCAATAACCATTACATATTTCCTGTTAGGGACACCTTCTCGCAAATTATATTTTTTATCGTGGTCCTGGGAATGTTTTACTTCCATTACCTCTGTGGAGTCCACTTCAACTAAAGTTCCATCTGTGGTCATGAGTTCCATTGTCTTTCCGGAACTATGGTTGGTCTTCGCATTCAGATTAGATGCAACTTTTTTAAGACCAAACCCTCCCAACACGGTTGCAATACTTATTTTTATTCCATTATTAAGAAAATAACGCCTTGATCTGTTTTTGTTATCTTCCATAATAATTGAGTATTTAAATTATTTATTTAGAGTTTTTTACTTAGCCAATTTAAAAATGAGGAATTGGAAATATTTTTTTTAATGACCTTGGAATTTTTCACAGTACTGGTTTTCACTTTTACAATAGTACCATCTGGTTTCAACAATGTTTGGTATTCTTCTCCATTGTCAATGTTCTTTTCTTTCTCAATTGTAGGTTTTGAGTT
>CAJIBV010000061.1_pt1 | contig 11983 bp, 14 predicted proteins | sample 9199431 | NCBI WGS metagenome assembly CAJIBV01 (sample SAMEA7708314, study PRJEB35096) | sediment metagenome | biome: marine neritic benthic zone biome [ENVO:01000025]; feature: sediment [ENVO:00002007]; material: shallow marine sediment [ENVO:03000034] sea grass bed [ENVO_01000059] ...
CAATTTTATTGAATTAACAAAACATTTAAAGGTCTCCATACGATTTATAGAATTTATGCCTTTTGATGGAAATGCCTGGAAAAAGAATAAGTTGGTGACCCAAGACGAGATTTTGTCTCGAGTAAATGATCGATTTGGAATAGAAAACTTGATAAAACTTGAGGACGAATCTAATTTCATAGCACGCAGATATAAAATTAACGGTTTTAGGGGAGAATTCGGTATCATAAGCACCGTTAGTAATCCGTTTTGTGATAGTTGTAATAGAATTCGCCTTACGGCCAATGGTAAAATTAAGAACTGTTTATTCTCTAATAAAGAAATGAACTTATTGGAAATTTTAAGATCCGGAGAATCTTTAGAAGAGAGCATTCTTAAAGTCATGTTTAAAAAGAAAGCTATAAGAGCGGGAATGAATAATTTTGAGAAATTTAGTAATCCTAAAAAACACTCAAAAAACAGGAGTATGATTACAATAGGAGGGTAATCTATTTAACCAGTTTCTGTCCGCTGTTTTGCCAGTTTAATACACCACCTTTTAAGTCATAAATATCCTTAAAACCGGCTTTAACCAGCTTTGATGTGCTTTTACCACTTCTGTTCCCTGATCGACAGTAGATCACTAAAGTTTTTGTAGTATCCAGTTTATTAATTTCGTCATCAAATTCTGAGGACAAAAAATTGATATTGATTGCATTTTCAATATGCCCGGAACTGAATTCTCCATGTGTTCTAACATCTATCAAAAGGACATCGTTATTAGAAATAAATTCTCTAAATTCTTGAGGTTCGAGCAAGGTAGACTGTTGTGCTGAACTTTGTTTACAATTAAAAAAACTCAACCCAATTACAACCGTCAATATTACCGATAATTTGCTCAAACCCTACTATAATTAAAATTCTACTTCTCCTCTCCATTCCATAATACCACCTAAAAGATTATATGCATTTGGTATGCCCATTTGATTCATTACTGAACAAGCTTGTCCACTTCTTACTCCACTTCTGCAATACACATAAAAATTTTTGGATTTATCCAGTTCGTCTACAAGGTAAACAAATCCCTGACCCTTGTAAATATCTATGTTAATAGAGTTGGGAATCTTTCCACTATTAAATTCTTCAGGTGTACGCACATCCAATATCACAGCATTACCGTCACCTTGTAATCGCTGAGTCCATTGTTGTTGAGTTAGATTTGACATTTTCAAAAATTTTTCGGCAAAAATAACTCTTCAATTATTAATAAAAGCAATAAATGTTACAAATTATTGTTTAGACCTTTATTGAGCATCCAATAGCTCTTGTAACTTTCTCATCAACTTCTTTACCTGCTAACAAAGCATTTACAGCTTCTTCTACGTACTTCCTAGAGACTGATGAAGCATCTTTATAGTTGTCGTCTATTGCTCCAATGTATTGCACCATATTTCCTTTCTTGGTTTTTTCTACTACATACATATGTGGAGTTTTTGTAGCACCAAATTTTGGATATACTTTTTGGCCCTCATCAATTAAATATGGAAAAGTAAACCCTTTAACCTGAGCTCTTTTCTGCATTTCTTCAAAGCTATCACCGGGTTTAACCTGAGTGTTATTAGGCATTATTGCAATTACCGGATACCCTAAAGGAGCGTATTTTTTATCCAATTCGATAAGTCTATCCTCATACATTTTTGCATAAGGACAGGTATTACATGTAAAGGTTATAATAAATCCCTTAGCCTCCGTATAATCTGATAAGGAAACCATATTTCCATCTACATTTTTCAGTTTAAAATCCTCAATAATATCTCCTATTCCGTAACCAGGGCTCGTAACAGTTGAACCAGAAAAAGAATTTAACACTGTTAAAACTAAAAGCGTAATAATTTGTAATGTTTTCATAATCTAATTTTTTAAGAATTTAAGGACCTCGTTTTCTAATTCTTCATAATTAAATGATTTCTCATAGAACGTGCGATCTTTTTTGTTATAAATTAAAGTTGCTGGTATGGCTCCTGACCAATCAGAATATACCCGTGGAATCCAGTAATTGGAATCCGTATCATCAAAAGCATAAACTTCCGATTTTAAATCGTGTTTTTTTATAAATGGTTTTAATGAAGTTTCATATTTTTTTGGGAAGTCCAAACTTACCAAAATAACTTTTACATTTTTATTTGAATATTCGGTATTCAACTTTTCAAAATAGGGCAATTCCTTTATACATGGTGCGCACCAGGTCGCCCAAAAATTAACTACATAAGTATTGTCATCTTCTTTTTTTAATAGAGGCTCAAGACCATTATAATCTATAATTTTAAGCTCTGGATAAACGGGATCGACCTCATTGGAAGTAACAACCAGATTGTCTTTTGCTTCATTCTTACATGAAAAGAAACTTAGCAAGATTAGAACTAATAAAAACTTATTCATTTCGTAAAGTTAAAGAACCGGTAATTAGTTGAAAGGGATTTTAACAAAAAATTAATTTGATAAAAAATTTGCAAAACTAAATATCATTTCTATATTTGAACTCAACAATTAAGTAAATGAATACATCTTTAAATAATACTTGGTGGTGGAATTCTCGAAACGCATGATTCGTGAACTAATCCTATAGTATATTTAAAATTCAAAATATAAAGGCTTGTCATCACGACAAGCCTTTTTTAATTATTAAAATGAAAACATATAAATTACATACGTATCACAAAAAAATACTGGCAGACACTATTACTCCCGTTAGTATTTATCTCAAAATCCGAGATAAATATCCAAACAGTATTCTGCTTGAGAGTAGTGACTATCACACCAATGATAATAGTTTTTCATATATCTGTTGTAATCCTATGGCATCCATAAAGATTGAAAATGATTCTATTATTCAATCTTTTCCTGATGGAAACTCTAAAAAGAATAATACGAGTAACATAGATGTTACAGAAGAAATACACAAATTCACAAAACGTTTTAATATTGATCATGAAGAAGATTTCAAATTCATAAACAATGGATTATTTGGTTACACAGCCTATGACGCTGTTAAGTACTTCGAAGACATTGATATCTCCAAAAAACCCAATGCTTTAGATATTCCAGATATTTATTATGCTGTGTATCAAAATATTATAGCTATCAATCATTTTAAAAATGAAGCGTATATTTTTGCACATTGTTATGATACTGAAAATAATGTTGATGATATACATCACCTCATAAAAGCTAAAAATTTCGCGTCTTATCAATTTAATGCTGAAGGAGATATTTCTTCTAACTTAACCGATGAAGATTATAAAGAACATGTAGAATTGGCAAAAAAACATTGTGGAAGAGGTGATGTTTTTCAATTGGTTTTATCAAGAAAATTTCAGCAAAGTTTTAAAGGCGATGAATTTAATGTGTATCGTGCATTGAGAAGTATCAACCCTTCTCCTTACTTATTCTACTTCGACTATGGCAATTTCAAAATTTTTGGAAGTTCTCCGGAAGCGCAATTGGTGGTGAGTGATGGTAAGGCTGAAATCCATCCAATAGCTGGCACATTTAAACGTACTGGAGACGATTTAAAAGATGCCAAATTAGCAGAGAAACTGGTTGAAGATGCCAAAGAAAATGCCGAACATGTGATGTTAGTGGATTTAGCTCGTAACGACTTAAGTAGACATGGAAGCCAGGTAACAGTCGACAAATATAGAGAAGTTCAATTTTTCTCTCATGTCATCCATTTGGTCAGTAAGGTTACTGGTCAGAAACATAATAACATCTCAACAATGCAAGTTGTTGCTGACACATTTCCAGCAGGAACCTTAAGCGGCGCACCAAAACATATGGCCATGCAACTCATTGATAGGTATGAAAAAACAAATCGAGGCTATTATGGCGGGGCTATTGGTTTCATGGATTTTGACGGCAATTTTAACCATGCCATAATGATTAGAACATTTTTAAGTAAAAATCATCAACTACATTGGCAGGCTGGTGCTGGTTTGGTATCAAAATCGAATCCCGATAATGAATTACAGGAAGTTTATAATAAATTAGGTGCTTTAACTAAAGCCATAGAAATAGCAGAACGAATATCGATATGAAAAGAGTAATAGTAATAGATAATTACGACAGTTTTACCTACAATTTAGTTCATTATTTAGAAGATCTCAATTGTGATGTAACTGTAGTGAGAAATGATAAATTAAAGTTAGAAGACGTCAAACCATTTGATAAAATAGTGCTGTCTCCCGGACCTGGAATTCCAGATGAAGCTGGTCTATTGAAAGCCATTATAAAGGAATATGCACCTTCTAAAAGCATTTTAGGGGTATGTTTAGGACAACAGGCCATTGGTGAAGTATTTGGAGGCAGATTAATCAATTTAGATGAAGTGTATCATGGTGTTGCAACGAATGTTTCTGTAACTGTAGATGATGAATCATTATTTAAAGGATTGGGTAAAAAAATTGAAGTAGGTAGATATCATTCTTGGGTTGTTGATGCCAACTTACCTGATGATTTGGAAGCAACTTCTTTTGATGAAAATGGACAAGTGATGTCGCTTCGACATAAAATATATGATGTAAAAGGAGTACAATATCACCCTGAATCGGTTTTAACACCAAAAGGAAAACAAATATTAAGGAATTGGTTGAAGAATTGAAATGAAACAATTACTAAACAGATTAATAAACCAAGAAAGCATCTCAAGTGAAGAAGCTAAAAAGGTTTTGGTAAATATCTCCAAAGGAGAATATAACCAAAGTCAGATAGCTTCATTTCTAACAGTTTATATGATGCGTAGCATAACACTGGAAGAACTTCAAGGGTTTAGAGATGCACTGTTAGAATTATGCATTCCAATCGATCTACAAGAATTTAATGCCATTGATTTATGCGGAACCGGTGGTGACGGAAAAGACACATTTAACATCTCAACCTTGTCATCGTTTGTAACGGCTGGAGCAGGTGTAAAAGTTGCGAAGCATGGTAATTATGGAGTATCGTCGGCTTGTGGCTCGTCAAATGTTATGGAGTTTTTAGGGATAAAGTTTTCAAATGAAGAGGACTTTTTAAAGTCCTCTATTGATAAAGCGGGAATTTGTGTGTTACATGCACCTTTGTTCCATCCAGCTATGAAAAATGTAGCTCCAATTCGTAAAGAATTAGGAGTAAAAACCTTTTTCAATATGCTTGGACCAATGGTAAATCCATCATTTCCAAATAATCAAATGGTTGGTGTATTTAATCTGGAATTACAACGGTTGTATGGATATTTATATCAACAAACAGAAAAAAATTACAGTATTGTTCATGCATTGGACGGCTATGATGAAATCTCACTAACAGGAAAAACCAAAGTGATTTCCAATCAATCAGAAACCATGTTTTCGCCTTCTGATCTCGGTGTTAAACAGATTGAACAGCAAGCTATTTTTGGAGGAAACACAGTTGATGATGCTGCCAAAATTTTTGTAGATGTCATTAGCGGAAAAGGAACAGAAGCACAGAACAATGTGGTTTTTGCTAATGCAGGATTAGCGATTGCTACTTCCAATCAAATCAGTCATAAAGATGGATTTGAATTAGCCAAAGAATCATTATTAAGTGGAAATGCCAAAAAGAGTTTGGACGCATTAATTGAATTGAGTAAATGAATATATTAGATAAAATAACAGCAGACAAAAGGAAAGAAGTTAAGCTTCGCAAAAATTTAATTCCAATTTCTCAATTGGAACAATCTGTTTTATTTGAAAGAGAAACCATTTCACTTGTACATAAATTAAGAAATAGTAAATCAGGAATCGTAGCAGAACACAAACGTCGTTCGCCATCAAAATCAATCATCAATCAAAATTTGAATGTTCAAGATGTTGCTCAGGGGTATGAAAATGCAGGAGTTTGCGGAATGTCTGTATTAACAGATAGCAAATATTTTGGAGGTTCCCTGGATGATTTATTAATTGCAAGAGTAAGTTGTAATCTACCATTATTAAGAAAAGAATTTATAATAGACGAGTACCAAATTCTTGAAGCCAGAGCTCATGGAGCCGATGTAATTTTATTGATAGCTGCTATCCTGACCAAGGAAGAAATCAAGAAGTATTCTAAATTAGCAAAAAGCCTTAATCTTGATGTGTTATTAGAAGTTCATAATGAAGAAGAATTACATAAGTCAATCATGCCAAGTTTAGATATGTTAGGAGTAAATAACAGAAACTTAAAAACCTTCGAAGTTAGTTTAGAAACCAGCAAGGTATTAAGTCAGTTGATTCCAAATGATTTTCTCAAAGTTTCTGAAAGTGGAATTAGCTCCCTGAAGGCAATAAAGGAATTACAACCATATGGTTACCAAGGTTTTTTAATTGGTGAGAATTTTATGAAAACTGATAAACCGGGAGAAAGTGCAGCACAATTTATTAAAGAATTAGAATCATGAAACTAAAGGTCTGTGGAATGAAATATCAGGATAACGTATTAGACGTTGCAGCTTTGCAACCGGATTATCTTGGATTTATATTTCATGAACCATCACCAAGGAATTTTGAAAACACGATTCCCAAAATATCAAATTCAATCAAAAAAGTTGGAGTCTTTGTTGATGAGAAAATTGAATTCATTTCACGGCAAATTGAAAAACATCAATTATCCGTTGTTCAGCTGCATGGTCATGAGTCCCCTGAAATGTGTAGGCTATTAAAATCGGTAGGTGTTGAAGTCATTAAAGTGTTTTCTATAAAAGATGTGTTCGATTTTTCAATTCTAAATCATTATGAGGATGTCTGTGATTTCTATCTTTTTGATACAAAAGGGAAACTTCCGGGAGGAAATGGTTACTCATTTAACTGGAATGCATTAAAGGATTATCCATCAACCAAACCCTTCTTCTTAAGTGGAGGCATTGGATTGGATGAAATTGAAAAGATAAAAGAATTTAAAAAAAGTGACGTTTCAAAATTCTGTTATGCTCTAGATGTCAATAGTAAATTTGAAATCGAACCAGGCTTAAAAAATATTGAAAAAGTAAAAGAATTTAAAAAATTGTTATGAATTATAATGTCAACGAAAAAGGATACTATGGAGAGTTTGGAGGTGCATTCATTCCAGAAATGCTATATCCAAATGTTGAAGAAATACGTCGAAACTACTTAAAAGTAATGGCAGAACCGGAATTCCAAAAAGAGTTCAACCAGTTGCTTAAAGATTATGTAGGTCGTCCTTCTCCACTCTACTTTGCAAAACGATTATCAGAAAAATATGTTACCAAAATTTATTTAAAACGAGAAGATCTAAATCATACAGGTGCACATAAAATCAACAATACCATTGGACAGATCCTTTTGGCGAAACGACTGGGCAAATCCAGAATTATTGCAGAAACTGGAGCAGGACAGCATGGTGTGGCTACAGCAACGGTTTGTGCTTTAATGGGATTGGAATGTATTGTATATATGGGAGAAATTGACATTGCACGTCAGGCACCTAATGTAGCTAGAATGAAAATGCTTGGTGCAGAAGTTCGTCCGGCTTTATCGGGAAGTAGAACATTAAAAGATGCCACGAACGAAGCCATTCGAGATTGGATCAACAATCCTGTTAACACGCATTACATCATTGGTTCTGCAATAGGACCGCATCCATATCCCGATATGGTTACTAGGTTTCAATCGGTTATTTCTAAAGAGATCAAATATCAACTAAAGGAAAAAGAAGGTCTTGAAGATCCAGATTACGTTGTAGCCTGTATTGGTGGTGGGAGTAATGCAGCTGGTACCTATTATCATTTTTTAGACAATGAAAAAGTTGGGATTATTGCCATTGAGGCAGCTGGCAAAGGCATTCATTCTGGAGAAAGTGCTGCTACTTCCGTTTTGGGAAAAGAAGGTATTATTCATGGTTGTAAAACGTTATTGATGCAAACTAACGATGGACAAATTACTGAACCTTATTCCATTTCAGCCGGATTAGATTATCCCGGAGTCGGACCAATGCAAGCACATCTCTTTAAATCAGGTAGAGGCGAATTTTATTCTGCCACTGACGATGAAGCTATGACTGCAGGATTGGAACTTACCCAACTTGAAGGTATTATTCCAGCGATAGAAACGAGTCATGCATTGGCAATTTTCAATCATAAAAAATTTAATCCGGATGATATCGTGGTAATAAGCCTATCAGGACGTGGAGATAAAGATCTACAGAATTATATTGAATATTTTAAATTATAATGAATAGAATTCAACAAAAATTAAAAGAAGATAAAAAGTTAATATCCATTTACTTTACAGCTGGTTACCCTGATTTAAATGATACAGCCGGTATAATTCATAGTCTTGAAAATAGTGGTGTTGATATGATAGAAATAGGATTGCCATTTAGTGATCCGTTAGCTGATGGTCCTACCATACAGTTGAGTTCAACAAAGGCCTTGAAAAATGGAATGACCACAGAAATACTATTTAATCAGCTTAAGTATATTAGAAAGTCAGTAAGCATACCATTAATTATAATGGGTTACTTTAATCCAATGTTGCAATATGGTGTTGAAGCCTTCTGTAAGAAATGTCAGGAAATTGGAATTGATGGATTGATCATTCCCGATCTACCAGTTGATGTATATCATGACGAATACAAATCCATTTTTGAAAAATATGGTTTGATCAATATATTCTTAATTACACCACAAACAAGTGATGAACGCATCAGGTATATCGATTCGGTTTCAAATGGATTTATCTATATGGTAAGTTCTGCAAGTACAACGGGAACCAAATCAGGGTTTGGCCGAGAACAAAACAAATATTTTCAAAGAATTGCCAAAATGAACTTAAGCAATCCTCAAATTGTTGGATTTGGCATAAGTAATGAAGGTACATTCAAACAGGCAACCAAGTTCTCCAATGGGGCTATAATTGGAAGCGCATTTATTAAGCACCTAACTGCAAATGGCACTTCAAATATCGGTAGTTTTGTAAACCAAATAATTGGATAATGGATACTTTTAATAGAAAGAACCACTGGGAAAACATTTATAGTACCAAAAAATTAAATGAAGTAAGCTGGTACCAGCCTACACCTGAAACTTCATTAAATTTTATCAAAGAATTGAATATTCCCAAATCAGCAAGCATTATTGATATAGGTGGAGGTGATAGTTTTTTAATTGATAATTTGTTGGAACTTGGTTATAAGAATTTGACACTTCTGGACATATCCAAAAAAGCTATCGAAAGAGCCAAAAAAAGAATAGGAGAAAAAGGTAAATACGTTAAATGGGTTGAAGCCGATGCATCGGATTTTACTCCAACGGAGAGTTATGACCTTTGGCACGATCGTGCCGCCTTTCATTTTCTTACAAATGAAAACGAAATTAAAAATTATCTGGTAGCTGCAGAAAAAGGAGTGAAAGAATCCGGGAATTTAATAATTGGCACTTTTTCTACAGATGGGCCTAAAAAATGCAGTGGGATAGAAATTACACGATATTCTGAAAATTCTTTGGTTAATAAATTTAGTGACTCCTTTCAAAAATTAGATTGCAAAATAATACAACATATAACCCCTTTTAATACGATACAGAGTTTTGTTTTTTGCAGTTTTAAAAAAATGATGTAATGCAAATTCTTAACGATTGGAGAATTATAATTTTACTTTGTTTGACTTTAGGATTGGCTCAATTTTCCCGGAACCTCATATTATTGGTAAATTAAGATGGATTTCAGGTAGAGCTAATGGAATGAAACTTATCGATTGGTTTGATGTGCTAATGCATGGTTTACCTTTTGCACTTTTAATTCGATTAATTTTTTTAAAATTTTTAAGTAAAAATAGCTAACTTCGTCTACTTACAATAAAACTAATCAAAATCAAAAGAGAATTTTTATTCTATTTAAATCAAATTAAATAACATGGCAAAAAAGTTAAAAGGGACCATCGCAATCTTAACTGGTGGTGGAGATGTACCTGGATTAAATCCAGCAATAAGGGCAATTACAATTAGAGCAAGACGTGAGGGTTATAAAGTTATTGGGCTAAGACGTGGTTGGGCAGGCATAGTAGAAATGGTCCAGGATCCCAAATATGACAACAGCAACAATTTTATAGAACTTACACAAACAATAGTTAATAAAGCTGGTCGGACGGGCGGAACATTTTTGCATAGTTCACGAACAAGACCAAGTCATTTGCCTAAAGGAAGTGTTCCTGAACACCTCAAGGATTCTTACAAAGAAGAATTTAACGATATGACCAAAGTAGTTCTGGATAACCTGAACTATTTAGGAGTTGACTATTTGATCCCAATCGGTGGTGATGATACCTTAAGTTATGGTGTTCGGTTGTATAAGGAAGGATTTAAAGTGGTAGCTATTCCTAAAACAATGGATAATGATGTGCCTGGAACCGATTATTGCATTGGTTTCAGCACCTGCATTACAAGAACAATAAATATGACTAATACCTTAAGAACTTCTGCAGGATCTCATGAACGCTTCCTAGTTCTAGAAGTATTTGGAAGGTACGCTGGCTTTACGGCCATGTTGCCTACAATGGCGGGAGCAGCAAATCGTTGTGTGATACCGGAATATAAATTCGACATCGATAAATTAACGGATTACATGGTGCAGGATAGATTTGAAAATCCGAGTAAATATTCTGTTGTATTAGTATCTGAAGGAGCTATGTTCAAAGGTGGAGAAATGGTATTTAAAGATTCTGAAAAAGATCAGTTTGGTCATGCTAAATTAGGTGGTATTGGTGAACTGGTTTCAGACCGATTAAAAAACTTATCACCAAAATATAACAATGGAAAACGTATTAATGTAATTAACCAGAAATTAGGTTATCTGGTAAGAGGTGGTGACCCAGATGCTGTTGACTCTATTGTTCCTATGGCATATGGAAATTTAGCCTTAGACCTAATATTAAAAGGAGTCCATGGAAGACTTGTTGTTTTAAAAAATGGACGCTATGATAATGTGCCAATAGATGTAGTTGTAGGAAAATCTAAATTAGTGAATATCGAAAAATTCTATAACACAGAACGTTTACGTCCTTTCTACAACAGTTTTGAAATGAATCCTTTATTCATTATGACCAGTGAAGGGTAAATAGTATTAAACAATCTATATTAATAGTTAATTAAGTGGACTCTTAACCAAATTTAGAGTTCACTTAATTTTTTAACCTTAATCCAACTAATTATGCTTTTTTGAAACTTAAGTTAAAAAAGCTAAATTAGACAACACCGGGCATGTATTAAAAACCCAACTAAACAATATGAAATCAAAGAAAAAACCCTGGAACAAGCTGGAATTAAAAACATATATTCTACTTCTGTGTGCCAATATAGATTCTGAGAGAACTAAAGAAGAGGTTAAATTTATCAAAACCAAGATCGATCCGAAAACTTATAAAAAAATCAAAAAAGAATTTTCCGGAGATACCGAAGACGAAAGCCTAAAAAAAATAGATGAGAACGTGCAATTACACGAATATTCATTTAATGAACTAATTGAACTTAGAAAGGAAATGCACGAGATCTTCAATTCAGATAAATATTTTAGTCAGACAGAAAGAAACCTGGATAGAATATTGGATAATATTCTGTATTAAGTATTTTCAAATAAATTGTAACCGGAGCCATCAATAGGTTTTTTATATTAGATAGATTTATTATTATGTGTTTTAAATAAATATTCAAAAACTAAATTTTGTAATAAACAATGGAAAAACAAAAAACAGTCTTTATAACTGGAATTACCGGTAATCAAGGCAGTGCAGCTGCCAAACATATATTAAATGAAGGTAATGTGGTCACAGGATTAACACGTAGTAAAAACTCTGAATATGCAAAACTATGGAAAGACAAAGGCGTTAAAATTGTGGAAGGTAATTTAAACGAACCTGATTTATTTAAAAATCATTTGGATAATGTCGATGCGATTTTTTTGGTTCAAGGATTACAGGGGAAAAATGACGAGATTAAACAAGCTAAACAGTTTATCGATGC
>CAJIBV010000200.1_pt1 | contig 11942 bp, 12 predicted proteins | sample 9199431 | NCBI WGS metagenome assembly CAJIBV01 (sample SAMEA7708314, study PRJEB35096) | sediment metagenome | biome: marine neritic benthic zone biome [ENVO:01000025]; feature: sediment [ENVO:00002007]; material: shallow marine sediment [ENVO:03000034] sea grass bed [ENVO_01000059] ...
GAGCTTATTAAACTGGATTCTTCAGAAATAAATATAGATAACGACGAGTTTATTTATTAATGTTAATTTGTTAAATTTACCAAAACGCATTTCTATTGGAAATTTTCGAAGAACTTTTAAAATTTAGTGTTGTAGATGTCATTGATGTGATTCTTGTGGCTTTCTTGCTTTACTACGTCTACAAATTGGTTAAAGGTACAGTTGCCATTAACATTTTCATAGGAATTGTAATCATCTATTTAATCTGGAAACTGACACAAGCTCTGCAAATGCAATTGCTTAGTAATATATTGGGAGGATTCATTAGTGTTGGAATGTTTGCCTTAATTGTTGTGTTTCAACAGGAAATAAGGAAGTTCCTGTTAATGGTTGGATCGACGAATATTGGAAAGAGACGCAAATTTTTTAAACAGCTTAAGTTTTTAAAAACAGAATCGCTTATAGAAACCAATGTGGAAGCCATAATAAAAGCTTGTAACAGAATGAGCTTATCAAAAACAGGAGCATTAATAGTAATTGAACGAAATAATAGCCTGGATTTTTTGACCAGTACAGGTGACGAAATGAATATTAAAGTAACTCAACCGATATTAGAAAGTATATTTTTTAAAAATAGTCCCTTGCACGATGGAGCTGTTATAATTGCCGACAATATTGTTAAAGCTACTCGAGTTATTCTGCCAATAAGTAACGAAAAAAATATCCCTGAGAGATTTGGATTGCGGCATCGAGCTGCAATAGGAATTACTGAAAAAACAGATGCTATAGCTTTAGTTGTCAGTGAGGAATCTGGGTTGGTTTCCTATATTAAAAATGGTGAGTTTATTTCATTTAAGGATAATATGGACCTAACAGACCAAATTAAAAAAGACCTGGCATAAAATGAATTGCAAGAATTGTGATTTTTTACTTTCCCAAGATGACAATTATTGCACTAGTTGTGGAGGAAAAGTGATACGTAATAGGCTTACATTTAAAAATCTCTTCGAGCATTTTAGCGAGCAATTCCTAAATTATGACAATAAATTTCTACAAACCTTTATTAATCTTTTTCGAAAACCAGAAGATGTAATTGAAGGGTATATTAACGGCACAAGAAAAAAGTATGTTAATGTTATTAGTTACTTTGCCATAGCTATTACATTCTCTGGTTTATATCTGTTCATAATAAATAAGTTTTTTCCGAATGCTTTGGAGCTTCCTGATTTTCTACAATCACCTGGACAAGAAGAATTCCAGAGCAAAAACATGATGTTTTTTCAAGAATATCAATCATTGTTAATGATGTTATATATTCCATTATATGCTCTCATGGCAAAATTGGTTTTTATAGGTTTTAAAAAATATAATTTTACTGAATTGATAGTAATATTTATGTATTCACAATCTCAGATGGCAATATTAATTGCGGTATGTGCAATAATTAGTATTTCATTGGGACTTAACTTTTATATTATAAGCTTTATTTCATTTCCAATAACGATTGTCTATACAGCTTTTTGTTTATATCGACTATATAAATTAGATTTTAAGGAAATGATATTAAGAAGTTTGATTTTTTTAATTGTGTTCGCAATAACAGCTGTAATTTATTTAATCATAGTTACTTTAGTAATGTATCTTACAGGTGATATGCAGCAAATTATTGAAGCTCAAAAATCAGCTAGAGAAGCTTCAGGAAATTAAGCAACTTCTTTCTTCAAGAATTGAACCTCATAAAGATTTTTATAGTACCCATTCTCTATTTTCAGCAACTCTTTGTGAGAACCTTGCTCAACAATTTCACCGGCATCTAAAACAATTATTCTATCTGCTTTTTTAACAGTTGCAAGCCTGTGTGCAATAATTATTGATGTTCGCCCTTCAGTAATAGTATCTGTAGCATCTTGAATGAGTTGTTCGGTATAAGAATCGACAGAAGAAGTTGCTTCATCCAATATCAATATACTCGGGTTAGTTACATAAGCCCGTAAAAATGAAATTAGTTGTCGTTGACCGGAAGACAGCATAACCCCTCTTTCCTTGACATTATAATTATAACCTCCCGGTAAACTGGCAATAAAATCATGTATTCCAATCTTTTTTGCAGCTTCTATAACTTCATCTTCAGTTATTTCAGGATGATTTAATGTAATATTACTTAAAATAGTATCGGCAAATAAGAAGACATCCTGCAATACAACGCCTATTTGGTCTCTTAAAGATGCTAAGGTTACATCCTTGATATTAACATCATCTATTGCAATTATCCCTTTATCGATCTCATAAAATCTGTTTAAAAGATTAATAATTGTTGATTTTCCAGCGCCTGTAGAACCAACAATAGCGACCTTTTCTCCAGCTTTTATATTAAATGTAATTCCTTTTAAGACCTCTTCATCTTTTACGTAACTAAAGTGAACATCATCAAAAACCAAATTCCCATCTAAATGACCTATTTTTAATTTACCTGTATCCTCTATCTGCGAAGATGTATCAATGACCTTAAACACTCTGTTAGCTGCTACCATTCCCATTTGAAGCGTACTAAACTTATCTGCAATCTGCCTTAATGGTCTGAACATCATAGGTGTCATCATAATAAATGCGAACAAATCACCTTGCGTGACTGTATTATTCAAAACAACATTTAATCCACCATACCAGACTATTAATCCAACAGTAACAGACCCTGACAATTCTGCTACCGGAAAAAATATCGAGTTGTACCAAACTGTTTTCAACCAGCCTTTTTTATGACGCTCATTAATTTCTTTAAACTTTTTGTATTCAGTTTCTTCTCTTGTAAACAATTGTAAGATTTTCATTCCAGTTACACGTTCCTGAACAAAAGAATTTAAGTTGGAAACTTCGGTTCGCACCTCTTCAAAAGCTTTTTTCATAAACCTTTGAAATAACTTGGTTGCATATAAAACGATTGGAAGCATAATAAAAACAATTAATGCTAACTGCCAATTGATATAGAACATGGCTCCAAAAACCACAATCATGGTTAAAACATCTCGGAATATCATGAACAGTCCTTGTCCAAAAATGTCAGCTATGCGCTCCATATCAGTTACTGCTCTTGTGATAAGAACTCCAACAGAAGATGTATCATAATACTTCATTTTAAATTTTAGCATATGATTAAAAAGCTTTACACGAATATCTTTAACCACACTCTGACCAAGCCAACTTGCATAAAAAATGAATAGTAATTGACAAACTACTTCAAAGATCAGAACAATTAGCATAAAAATTATGTATGGCAAGAAGCCTTCAAGGGTTTGGGTAGTTATATTATCATCTATAGCTCTTTGTAAAATAAGTGGTCTTGCAATGCTAAAAACTGATAATAGAATTACTGCTAAGAATACACTTGTAAATACAAGCTTGTAAGGTTTAATGTAAACGAAGAGTCTTTTAAAAAGACTAAAATCAAAAATATTTTCTTTCTTTTTATCCATTATAATCTTATGTCCTCCGGATATTCAATTTCTGACAAATATAAGGCATGTGCAGGAACCGAATAGCCTGCATCACTTCTATTTTTAGATTTTATAATTGTATGTCGTTCTTTCACTGCTATTTTACCTGAACCATTGCCAATAAGTGTTCCGACAATTGCACGCACCATATTCCTTAAAAACCGGTCTGCCTTAATAGTAAAATGCAATTCGTTACCTTTTTTAATCCATTCTGCTTTCATTATATTACAGTTAAAAGTCTTTACATCGGTCTTTACCTTAGAAAAAGATTCAAAATCTGAATAATCGAGCAATATTTTTGAGGCTTCATTCATTTTATCAATATCCAATTCATTATTCACGAAATATGCCCTTTCATCATTAAATGGATCCTTTTCTAAACTTATACGGTACAAATATGTTCTGCTAACAGCATCGAACCTGGCATGTGCTTCATTCTTTACTTTAAATATGTCGTGTATAGCAATATCGTTTGGTAAAAACGAATTTAGCTTGTATTTAATTTCATTCCTGTCCAGATTATTCTGAAAATCAAAATGAGCGAACATTTGTGTGGCATGAACACCAGTGTCTGTTCTTCCTGCTCCAACAATTGCAATAGGTTTCCTTAATAACGTAGTTAAACCATTTTCTAAAACCTCTTGAACAGAAATTGCGTTTGGTTGATTCTGCCAGCCATGATATGCCTTACCATTATATGATAGTTCTAAAAAATATCTCAACTAATATTCTATTTTTGTTAGGAGAACAAAGATAAATAGAATTAATAGTTTGAAATCACAATATTTTCCTAATGAAAAAAATACTTTTACTTTCTGATACCCATGGCTACATAGGGCCGGAAATTATTAAATACGTCAAACAAGTAGATGAAGTTTGGCATGCCGGAGATATTGGCGATTTAAACGTGACTGATGAAATAAAAAAACTAAAGCCCTTGAGAGCGGTTTATGGAAATATTGATGATGGTAAGACTCGAAAGGAATTTCCGAAAAACAACCGTTTTATGTGCGAAAATGTTGATGTATGGATAACTCATATTGGTGGATATCCTAACCGATACGATACAAGAGTAAGAGAAGAGATCAGACGGAATCCTCCGAAACTATTTATTTGTGGCCATTCACATATTTTAAAGGTCATGCCTGATAAAAAACTAAATTTATTACACATGAATCCAGGAGCTATTGGCAAACATGGCTTTCATAAAGTTAGAACCATGCTTCGATTTGTGATCGATAAAAAAGAAATAAAAGACCTCGAGATCATAGAGTTTAGTAGAAAATAAAACTCCGAAGTTTTTACTCCGGAGTTTTAACGCACTAATACTACTAAGATGATAGGTTTTATCGCAATCGATCTACAGATTTTACAAGATCCTCATCCTTCTTTATGGCCTTATTGGCTAAAGCCAAAAACACGATAGAAAAAATAGGTAGAAGCATCCCAATACCTTTCTCAGAAACCTTGGTTTCTCCAGATAAACTAAGAGACTGATATACGAATAATCCTAGTAAAATAAAGTTTAATATTATATTAAGACGTCCCAACATAAACTGAGACTTTCTAATTTTAAACAAAAAAATGGATACTACACTCAAAAGTGCTGAACCTATAAACAAACAAAAATACAACAAATCATCCTTCGCATAAAACGTAACCCCATCTTTTGTGACCCATAAATTAAAGACAAAAATCAAACCTGAGGAAACGATTATTGCTAATAATAAATAAACGGTTTGAATACGTTGCAACATAGTTATTCTAAAAACTGCACAAAAATAATGGTTTCTTTTATAAAAACATACTTAATATTTTAAAATAATATTGTATTATTGCATTAATAAAGCAGTTATATTCAAAGTTTTGCTTTATTTATTCTTCTGAATAAGATCAATAATTATCTACTGAAATTATTATTTCGAATTATAACGTAACGTTCAAAACAAATCAATGTTTGAGATTTCACAATTAAAAGAAAAAAAGCTTGCCGAATTACAGGATATAGCTAAGGAATTGAGTGTACCTAAGTACCGTTCATTAAAAAAATTAGATTTGGTTTATCAAATTTTAGACCATCAAGCGGCCAACCCGCAACCAGTCACGACTGGAGCAAAACCGGAGCAAAATAAACCACATAATTCAAGAAAAAGAGTTCAAAAACCTCAGCAACAAAAAGATCAGGCAAGTTCTCCGAAGGCAGAGCAAACCTCCTTGGACATAAAAACTGATGATATGAAAAGCTCGGCAAAACCTGTTGAGCACCATAAACCGAATCCTAAGGACAATAAAGATTCAAATAAAGGAGAAAAATCTCAGCACACAAATCCAAATGCTAAAAGGGATCACCAACCTCACCAAAGGAAGGATCACAATCAGCCTAAAGGAGGGAATCGTCAACAAGGGAATAAAAAACAAGGTAATAACGGAAATAAAGATACCAGGAATAGATATAGGGAACCGGACTTTGAGTTCGATGCCATAATAGAAAGTGAAGGCGTATTGGATATTATGCAAGATGGTTACGGTTTTTTAAGGTCTTCCGATTATAATTACTTATCCTCTCCAGACGATATTTATGTGTCCCAATCTCAAATTAGATTATTTGGCTTAAAAACTGGAGATACTGTTTTGGGTCATGTAAGACCTCCAAAAGAAGGTGAAAAATATTTCCCATTAATCAAGGTAAGTAAAATTAACGGACAAAGTCCGGATGTCGTAAGGGATAGGGTCTCTTTTGAACATTTAACACCTTTGTTTCCTCAGGAAAAATTCAATATTGCCGAAAAGCAAAGCACTATTTCTTCTAGAATAATGGACCTGTTTTCCCCAATAGGAAAAGGTCAACGAGGAATGATCGTATCCCAACCAAAAACAGGGAAGACCATGTTACTTAAAGATGTAGCCAACGCTATTGCTGCAAATCATCCTGAAGTTTATCAAATGATATTATTGATAGATGAACGTCCTGAAGAGGTTACAGATATGCAGCGAAATGTAAGAGGTGAAGTAGTTGCATCTACTTTCGATAAGGAAGCTCATGAACATGTGAAAATTGCTAACATTGTATTGGAAAAAGCTAAAAGATTAGTTGAATGTGGTCATGATGTTGTAATTCTGCTAGACTCTATAACTAGACTTGCCAGAGCCTATAATACAGTTCAGCCAGCATCGGGTAAAATTTTAAGTGGTGGTGTAGATGCTAATGCATTGCACAAACCAAAACGATTCTTTGGAGCTGCAAGAAAAATTGAAAATGGTGGATCTTTAACAATTATAGCAACAGCTTTAACAGAAACAGGATCTAAAATGGACGAAGTGATCTTTGAGGAATTTAAAGGAACCGGTAACATGGAATTGCAACTGGATAGAAAAATTTCTAACCGTAGAATTTTCCCTGCTATTGATCTTACTTCATCCTCTACACGTAGAGACGATCTACTTTTAGACGAAGGTACAATTCAGAGAATGTGGGTAATGAGAAAATATTTAGCAGATATGAACCCGGTTGAAGCAATGGAGTTTATTAATGAACGATTTAAGCAAACTCGTAATAATGAGGAATTTTTAATTTCTATGAACGGTTAATTAAAATTCACGTAAATAAAAAAGCCTTGAATAAATTATTCAAGGCTTTTTTATTAAAAGTTTCTTTTCTCTTATTTTAATGTTGCAATGTGCTTAGCAATGCCCGATTTTAAGTTCGCTGCTTTATTAGCGTGAATAACATTTGACTTCGCTAATTTGTCTAACATTGAAGCAACTTCAGGAAACATTTTTTCAGCATCCTTCTTCTTGGTTAATTCACGTAGTTTTTTAATTGCATTACGTGTTGTTCTATGTTGATATCTATTTCTAACACGTCTCACCTCGTTACTTCTAATTCTTTTTAATGCTGACTTATGATTTGCCATTATATTATATTTTCTTAATTATCTAAAAATTGTAGCCCGTAGGGGAATCGAACCCCTCTTACCAGGATGAAAACCTGGCGTCCTAGCCGATAGACGAACGGGCCATTTGAGTTTTAAGTGCGCAAATTTAAAAAATTAATAATCTAAACCTACAATACTTTTTCAAAAAACTAACAATGTTTCCAATGCGGATGCAAAAATACAACTATTTTTAAATGATGCAACTGTAAATTAATCTTTTTTAGAAATTAGAATTAATATGCTTTTGCGAATAGAACTCTTTGTTTAGAGGGTTTACCGGAATACACACATTTTCCTTCTACCAGTTCATTGTTCATTGGAATGCATCTAATGGTAGCCTTAGTTAATTGCTTTATTTTTTCCTCTGTCTCCGGAGTTCCATCCCAATGGGCAGATATAAATCCAGTTTTATTTTCAATGACCGATTTAAAATTTTCAAATGTTTCTACTTCTGTAATGTGTGAATCTCTAAAATCAAGTGCTTTTTCAAAGATATCTTTTTGAATTACTTGCATCAGATCCTTTATTTTATTCCCAACATCTTTAAGAGTGACAATTTCTTTTGTTAAGGTATCTCTCCTCGCGAGTTCAACTGTGCCATTTTCCAAATCTTTTGGCCCTATTGCAATCCTTACTGGTACGCCCTGAAGTTCGTGTTGAGCAAATTTTGCTCCTGGACGATGTGTATCACGATTGTCGTATTTCGCAGATAATCCTAAACTTTTTAAATCGACTAAAAGCTTTTCTGCCACAACAGAAATCTCGTTAAACTGCTCTTCATTTTTATAAATTGGAACAATTACAACCTGATTTGGTGCTAAATTTGGAGGTAAAACTAATCCTTTATCATCACTATGAGTCATAATTAATGCTCCCATTAATCTGGTAGAAACTCCCCAGGAAGTCGCCCATACATAATCTTGTTTACCCTCTTTATTAGCAAACTTTACATCAAAAGCCTTAGCAAAATTTTGACCAAGAAAATGGGATGTTCCTGCCTGAAGCGCCTTCCCGTCTTGCATTAAAGCTTCAATACAAAATGTTTCCAACGCACCTGCAAATCGTTCACTCTCTGTTTTAACTCCTTTAATTACTGGCATCGCCATATAATTTTCTGCAAACTCTGCATATACATCATTCATGAGTTCAGCTTCAGCCATAGCTTCCTTTTTAGTTGCATGTGCCGTATGTCCTTCCTGCCACAAAAATTCAGCAGTTCTCAAGAACAGGCGAGTTCTCATTTCCCATCTCACCACGTTTGCCCATTGATTTACAAGTATTGGTAAATCTCTATAGGACTGGATCCAGCCTTTATAGGTATTCCAGATAATTGCTTCACTTGTTGGTCTTACAATTAACTCTTCCTCTAATTTAGCATCAGGGTCTACCCTTAGTTTACCTTCTTTTTCAGGATCATTTTCTAATCTGTAATGCGTAACTATTGCACATTCTTTTGCAAACCCTTCTGCATTTTTTTCTTCTGCTTCAAACAAGCTTTTTGGCACGAATAAAGGGAAGTAAGCGTTTTGGTGACCCGTTTCTTTGAACATTCTATCAAGTTCAGCCTGCATTTTTTCCCAAATAGCATAACCATAGGGTTTTATTACCATACAGCCTCTTACAGCCGAGTTTTCAGCCAAGTCTGCCTTAACCACTAATTCGTTGTACCATTTGGAATAATCTTCGTTTCTACTTGTTAGATTTTTACTCATATACAGCTTTTTGGCACAAATATTGTGCTTATGTTAAATAAAAAAATAGTTCCGCAAAACTAACTATTTTTGTATTGTTCAACAATAAAATATGAAGAGATATGAAATTTAATTACTTCACAACCAATATACCTTTAATAGGATTATTTAGCTTAGTATTCTTAATGGCTTCCTGTGGCTCTTACGAATATGTTGGCTATGATAATGATGGTATTTATGGTCAAGACGAAAGAATAACTGTTGAATACCCTCCTCAACAACAACCAAAGGTTGAAACAAGAAATGATGGAACTTATTACAAAAACTATTTTTCTGAAAAGGCTAAAGAATACGAATTTGTTTTCAGCGATGATGAGATTTTTACGGATATAGACTCTTATGAAGGAGATTATGATGAAGAAATAGATTCTTTAAATTATAATAAATCCTATGCTGGATGGGGTCAGACCAATAGTAGTGTTACTATTAATGTAATTGACAGAGGCTGGGGTGCCTGGGGTTGGTATGATCCTTGGTTTTATAGTCCATGGATGTATAATAGCTGGTCATATTACAGGCCTTGGAGATGGGGACCTAGTTACGGATGGGGATGGAATAATTGGGGATGGAATAATTGGGGATGGAATGCAGGATTTTATTGGGGATGGAATAACTGGGGACATGGCTATGCGTATTATGGCGTTCCAAACTACAACAATTATTATGGTAACTACAATAGAAGAGGAATTGCCTACAACGCAGGCAGACGAGGTAGTTACCTGAACAGGAATTATTCTACTTTGGATAGTAGAAGTTTAAATACTTCAAGATTTAACAGAAATTCTACGGTACGATCTAGAAGCAGTAACCGATCCTATGAAAATAATAACCGTTCTACAAGACCGAGAAGCACGACACGACCCAATTCACCAAGAAGAGAACGGCCAGAAGTTTCTTCACCAAGAAGAAGCTCTAGCAGAAGTAGTGGCTCTATTAATAGATCGTCTTCAAGTAGGAGATCAAGTGGATCAATTAACAGATCGAGTGGGTCATCAAGGTCAAGTAGTGGTTCAAGATCTAGTGGTAGCTCAAGGTCGAGTAGTTCCAGGTCAAGCTCAAGAAAATAATATAAATTTTTAAGTAATCTACTCATGAAAAAGTCAATATTCGTAGTAATAGCTCTCATATCCATGTCCATATCTCAAGCACAAAATATTACAGATGCTTTAAGATATTCAGACAATGAAATTCAAGGGACAGCCAGATTCAGGGCGTTAAGTGGTGCCTTTGGAGCTCTTGGTGGAGACATGTCTGCCGTTTCAGTTAATCCAGCCGGAGCGGCCATTTTCAATAATAGTCATGCTTCAATTTCTCTGATAACAGGTGATGTTCAAAATGGTGCCAGGTATTTTAATGGTTTTGACTCATCATCCAATTCAGATGTAGATTTTAATCAAGCTGGTGCTGCAATTGTATTAAAAAACAGAAATGATGATAGTGATTGGAGGCGAATAGTTATTTCATTTGCTTATGACAAGTCCAATAATTTTGAAGAAGACTGGTTCGCATTTGGCACGAATACAAATTCAATTGATTCGTATTTCCTTTCTAATGCACAAGGACTCAGATTGGACGAAATCTCCGCATTTCCTGATGAAACCTACACAGACGCTTATGGAGATATTGGTGCAACATTTGGGTATGGTCATCAACAGGCTTTTTTAGGATATGAATCTTACATTCTTGAACCAGAAAACGACACAGATGATAATACTGTCTATTTTTCCAATATAGCTCCTGGCACATTCGACCAGGAATATTCGTATGCCGCCAGAGGATACAATGGAAAATTCAGTTTTAATTTTGCATCTCAATACCAGGATAACTTATATCTGGGAGTTAACTTAAATGCACATTTTATTGATTATGAAAGATCTACCTATTTCTACGAGGAAAATTCGAATTTAGGGTCTTTGGTTAGTGAAGTTGGGTTCGAAAATAATTTATCGACTGTGGGAGATGGATTTTCCTTTCAACTAGGAGCTATTGCTAAACTAAGTGATAATTTTAGAGTTGGTCTTGCTTACGATTCACCGGTCTGGTATACAATAAGTGAAGAAACGACACAATATATTGCTGCTGTGCGTGATGATGCAGGAGTTCCAGTTACTCAAATAATAAATCCGAATATTGTTAATATTTTTCCTGATTACAAACTTCAAACGCCTTCAAAAATTACTGGTAGTTTGGCTTATATTTTTGGCCAAGATGGCCTGATTAGTTTTGATTATTCTACAAAGGATTATAGCAAAGCAAAATTCAAACCGACTTCTGACAACTATTTTGCCTCACAAAATGATATAATAAGTAATAGCCTAAAATCTACTTCTTCTTATAAATTAGGAGGGGAATACAGGATTAAAAAAGTGAGTTTAAGAGCCGGATATCGATTCGAAGAGAGTCCGTACGAAAATGAATCTTCTGTTGGAGATTTGACTGGCTACTCATTAGGTTTAGGATACAATTTTGGAAACACAAGATTGGATTTAACCTTCGACACTTCCGAAAGGGATACTAATTACCAATTATTTGATACCGGTTTAACCGATTCGGTAAATCTAAATACCAATAGAGATAATTTGACGCTTTCACTTAGTTTTAATTTATAAACATACTACATGATAATAAAAAAGGCTGAAATTAATTTCAGCCTTTTTTATTATCTCTTTAAAGTAAAATGAGCTTTAAACTCCTTTTTGGTATCATCACTAGGTTCTCTGTAATTTACAATAAACCAATAATCTGATGAGGGTAAGGCTTCGCCATTGAATGTTCCATCCCAGCCA
>CAJIBV010000380.1_pt1 | contig 11910 bp, 7 predicted proteins | sample 9199431 | NCBI WGS metagenome assembly CAJIBV01 (sample SAMEA7708314, study PRJEB35096) | sediment metagenome | biome: marine neritic benthic zone biome [ENVO:01000025]; feature: sediment [ENVO:00002007]; material: shallow marine sediment [ENVO:03000034] sea grass bed [ENVO_01000059] ...
CATTACCGAAAGCCGCCGCTATGGTAAACTGATCACTTACTTTACTAAGTTCTTCATAAGCATAGGCAACTTCTTCAGGTTGAGTATATAGCTTTGATTCGTCAACATCAGTATTATCGACTCCATCTTCCTCTCCTCCAGTGATACCGAGTTCAATCTCCAAGGTCATTCCCATCTTACTCATTCTAGACAAGTAACTTTTACAGATCTCAATGTTTTCTTCAATTGGTTCTTCGGACAGATCTATCATATGAGAGCTGTAAAGAGGTTTTCCAGTTTCCTTATAATGTTGTTCACTGGCATCCAATAAACCATCAATCCATGGCAATAATTTCTTAGCACAATGATCTGTATGCAAAATTACAGGTACACCATAAGCATCAGCCAATAAATGAATGTGTTTTGCTCCTGCAACACTACCGGCAATAGCTGCTTTCTGGTCCTCATTACCCAGGCCTTTTCCTGCATTGAAAACACCTCCACCATTTGAAAATTGAATGATCACAGGCGCATTTAATTCTCTTGCCGTTTCCAAAACACCGTTTATTGAACTCGAGCCTATTACATTGACAGCAGGTAACGCAAAGCCTTTATCTTTTGCAAGTTTGAAAATATCTTGCACTTCTCTTCCAGTGGCAACTCCTGGTTTAATATTATGTCCCATTTTAAAGATTTTTGATTAGTAATTGTTAGATTTCAAAAGTAATCAATTTTTAAATAAAAAAATTGTGATTTAGATGATTTGTTGGACTGGATTAATTACGAAAACGTTATATGTTTATAAGTACGGCAGATCGTTAGAATGGATAGTTTATACCGATATTGTAAACCGCATTATTGAAATTGAAGTCGTTGAACCATTTATTACCATGAATATAAGACGGGTCATGGGCTTTAAACCCAATATCGAATCTAAGAATAAAGAAACTAAAGTCATAACGCAATCCAAATCCTGCTCCAATAGCAGTATCCCCCAGAGACTCAATACCTGTGAAAGTTGCATCAGGATCTTCTACATCATCCAAAGCATTCCAAATGTTTCCAGCATCAACAAAAAACGCTCCATTTATATTTTCAAAAATATTATACCTGTATTCCATACTAAACGCCAATTTTAAATTGGCTTCGTTAAACTCATTATTGCTTTGCGTTCTTCCAGGGCCTAAATTATATGCGGTCCAGGCTCGATTATCGTTGGCTCCGCCAGCAAAAAAACTTTCCGCAAACGGAATACTGGTTGAATTACCATAAGGTATGGCTAATCCAATAAAATTTCTAATGGCAAACACATTTTTCCCTCCTAAATGCCAGTGTTTTATGTAGTCTATTTCTGTTTTAATGAATTGAGAATAAGCCACATTGAACAATTCAAATTTATCATCACTGTTTTTTTCTAAATTCAATAGTCTGGAGGCAGTAGAAAATAAATTACCTGCAGATTCCAACTTGAATCTAAATATTGAAAAACTGTTGTCAAAAAGATTTTCACGTTTGTCTTCTACAAAACTAAAACTTGATGATAGAATGAGGTTATCCTCGGTTAATCGTTCTTTACGTTCATTTATTATATTGACAGTTTGTATTTGCTCTTCAGATATATTTAAACTACCCGGATCATTCTGTACAATATTTATGAAATTATTAGCACCATTGGGAATTGTTAAAGGCAATTCGTCTAAATCATAATTTATATCAGTGGCAATACTATTTAACCGTTCGTAGGAATTTTGATATACACCAAAATAATTGTCCACATTCAAATTCTTAACAAATTGTGCATTGAAAAGGTCCAGTCTGTTTGTTACCCTTTGAGATGGTTTCCATCTGTAATTAAAAACACCATTAACAGTTTGTTTATCCAGACCAATATTCCTTTGGCTTGTAGCACCTAAGCTAATTCTGGTTGAAGGTAGCATGTATTTTGGAATTAATCTATCCGTATTAAACGGGAAAAACAAGCGTGGAATCGTAAGTTTTAAATCGGCTCCAATTTCATTAATATCAAAAAATTGATCCTTGGAGTCCGAAGCATCCTTTGAAGCACCAATAGATCCTATCGCTGATAGTTCGAGTGTTTCGGCTCCTTTAAAAATATTTCTTCCTAATAAAGAGGTGCTAAATGAAAATCCGATTGTTTGAATATTACTTTGTGTAACATCAAAATCAAATCCAACTGAATATTTTTTTCGTGGCTTTAAAAATACATTGGCAATTAAATTGGTACTATCTGCCTCTATATATTCAATGTTAGGATATCTGAAAGTTCTGAGATCGCTTAAATGCCTGTACGTTCTTGTTCTGTCCAGATCCCTGAATATTTTATTAGGAGCTATAAAGACAGCATCTGTTAAAGCCTTTGGTTTATATCTTAATTTGTCGTAGCTATAGAGATTAAAGCCATTATAAAAAGTTGAATCCCTAATAACTTTATTTCGGTTATCATAGGACTCATCGGTGAAAATATTAACTTCCTTAATTTTGTATATATTAAATGGTTTCCTGACCACTGAATCTTCATTTCGTATAACTCTGTTTTGTATTTGAACTTCGACATTTACTTTATTGTTTGTTCCGATGGTATCCATTTCAAAAAAGACATAATCCTGATTAAAATGATAAAACCCTTCATTTCGAAGATTGGTAGTTATTCTATCTTGCTCTAACTCGAAATTAGAGGTTTTGTATTGTTCGCCTTTTTTAATGTACGACTCCTGTTTTATTTTGTTAAAAACGGAGTCGATCTTTGGTGAAGCTATTTTTTTTGATATAGAATCAATAACATAGGGTTTGCCTGTATTAACGTAGTAGTCTACACGTGCTTTTCGGAAGTCAACTTCTTGAAAATTAAAGGTGGTTTCGGCATTGAACCATCCATTATTTATGTAATACCCTTTTAGACGATTTAAAGACTTCTGGGTTTTCGATAAATCATAAATAGTAGGAGGTTCTCCAGTTTTTCTTAACCAATTATGCAATCCTTTTTTATAAGTATTCCACTCAACTAGTTGTTTTTTCGAATACAATTGTTCTGCAAATGATTTCTCACTTAGCTTACTCTGAAGTTTAAAATTAAGAATGGAGTCTGAATTTGGTTTTGCCCAGTTGTAAACATAGAGCCTAAAGGGCATCCCAAATAATTTGCTATTCCGTTTTTGGGATATTAAATTTTTAATTGTCTCAGTTTTCTTTTTTTTGTCATTGATATAAATGGAACTATCTGTGAGAAGGTGTTCATATTCTCCAACTCTTTTTATCGAATTGCAGGACGCTAAAAAAAGTAGAGTTAATATAATTAATGATATTTTTGCGACAGATTGTTTCAAATAGAATTTAAATAAATTGCAACCATTCAAATTTACAGTTTTTAAGGAGTAAGACACAAACTATACCACAAATAATAAATACCTTTATTAATAATATTGAATTATTTGTATGCTAAGCAAAAACCAGATAAAACAAATAACGAGTATAGACAAAAAAAAGTACAGAAATAAACACAATCTTTTTGTAGTTGAAGGGGTTAAATCTATCCAGGAATTTTTAAACTCTGAGTATGAATTAGAACATTTATTCACCAATGAAAACAGGTTTCGATTACCCGATTCTCAAATCCAATTAATTAGTGATTCAGAATTAAAAAAGTTAAGCTTTTTATCAACCCCAAATGCAGCTTTGGCAACATTTAAAATTCCGGAACCGAAATCTATAAATTTAAATGGACTAAATGTGGCTCTCGATAATATAAATGATCCTGGTAATTTAGGTACCATAATAAGACTATGCGATTGGTTTGGTATAACAGACCTAATATGTAATTTAAAAACTGCAGATTGTTATAATCCAAAAGTTGTTCAGGCGTCCATGGGAAGTTTAACACGAGTAAATATCAACTATGTAGATTTAGAAGAGTTTATAATTGAGAGTAGAATTAAACCGGTTTATGGTGCATTTATGGATGGTAATTCAGTTTATTCATCGGACCTGGAAAATACTGGTTTATTGATTTTGGGAAACGAAGCAAATGGAATAAGTAATGCTATTGAACGATTAATAACCAATAAAATAGCTATACCTCAGTTTAATAATACCCATAAAACAGAAAGTCTAAATGTTGCAATGGCAACAGCAATTTTGTTAAGTGAATTTAAAAGACGGACTATTGGAAGGTAAAATTAATGAATATACCCCTGGTCTTCATAGTGGTAACATTTCCTGTCCATGGACTGTTTGGATCTTCATCTCGAATCAATTCATCATTTATTGCAAACACACCTCTTATGGATGGAGTGAATTTAAACCAGTATAGATAAAAGTCTATACCAAAACCAAGTTCATAGAAGTACATATTGGTTTTTGTTCTGAATTCTCCATTGTCATTATCATCAGGATTCTTTTCGTTACTTGACAGGTTTATGGCTGTAGATAAGCCACCAATAATAAAAGGTTTAAAATTATTAAGACGCTTAGTAGATGCTTTAATTAATAAAGGAACATGTATATATGTTGAGTTAACTTCTCTTAAAAGATCGGAATTATTAAAACTTAAGCCATCAAAATAACTCTCATCGAAGATTAAATTTCTTTTGGTTACAAAAAGCCCTGGTTCGAGACGAATATTGAAGTAATCGTTTATTCTCATATCACCGATTAGTCCAACACTAAATCCGAAACTTGTTTCTACCAGAATATCTTTTTTATCCTCGTTATAATCAAAATTAAAATCATAATTATTAAGCCCTAAAAAATAGCCCCAGGTAAGAAATTGCTTGTCAAAATTTTCGATATTCTTGATTTTCTCTTTACTGAATAACTGAGCAATTGAAGTATGGGAAACCATTAGCAGGGCCACTAAAACAAAAAGTTTTTTCATCTGGTCGAATTATATTTTAAAAGTCAGATGTAACGCCAATTATCATTTTGTTTGAATCCATTTTAATTTCAGGGCATTTCATAGTTTTACTTAGATGCGGTATAAATTGTAGCCACTCCAAATGTTTGAGGATGGTCTTTAACATCTATAAACCCAATTTCTTTCAAAATATTGTTTAAAGCTTCACCAAAAGGAAACAGTGAAGCCGATTCACTAAGATATGAATAGGCAGATCGATCTTTAGAAAAAAGTCTACCAATTAGGGGCAGTATGTATTTTGTGTACAAATTATATCCTTGTTTAAAAGGTGTTTTTGTGGGTACAGAAGTCTCCAGGATCACAAAGATACCTTTGGGTTTAAGTACACGTAAGATCTCGGATAGTCCTTTATCCAGTTGTTCAAAGTTTCTAACTCCAAAAGCAACAGTTATGGCATCAAAACTATTTGATTCGAACGGTAAGTTTTCTGAATCACCTAGTACCATTTCTATGGTAGAATTCAAATCTTTTTTCACGATCTTTTTTCTTCCAACTTCCAGCATTCCATCGCTAATATCTAAACCAATAATACTTTTAGCCTTAGTTTTTGCAAGACTGATAGCAAGATCACCAGTACCGGTTGCAACATCAAGTATGGTTTGAGGATCTGTATTTTTAACAATGTCAACTACCTTATTACGCCATTTTATATCGAAACCAAAAGATATGACACGGTTTAGGCTGTCGTACTCCCCTGAAATGTTATCGAACATTTTTGTGACCTGCTCTTTCTTAGTAGTATCACTGTTTTTATAGGGCTTAACTTTACTCAATTATGATTTGTTTTTGTATTATTTTTAATAGATGTGTTTTGCAGAATTGGTGCAAAGAAATGAAAAAATTAAATAATCAATATCTAATTTTGCAGTATATTTGTCCTACTTTTATACAATATGGATAAGTGCCATTACCTTGATGAAAGATTTTATTTTACTATTAATTGTGGCAAATTTTATTCGATCTAAAAAAATAGTTACCTAACAAATGAAAATAATTATTGCTGGAGCAGGTGAGGTGGGATTCCATTTAGCAAAATTATTGTCTTACGAAGCTCAGGAAATTACATTAATAGATACTGATAGAGAAAGTTTAAGTTATGCTGATAATCATTTGGATATAAGGGTAATAAGAGGGGATGCTACCTCTATTTCTGTTTTAAAGGATGCCAGAATAGAAAGTGCAGATCTTTTGATTGGAGTAACATCCTCCGAAACAACAAATATTACTACGTGTGTAATAGGCAAGCAATTGGGTGCCATGAGAACCATTGCAAGAATTTCCAATACTGAATTCCTTCGTTATAAAGAAGAAGTTGAATTCACAAAATTTGGAATAGATGAACTCATATCTCCAGAGTCCTTAGCTGCCAAAGAAATAGAACTTTTGCTTAACCAATCGGGATTTAATGACACATATCAATTTGAAGAAGGTGCATTAACCTTAGTGGGTTTAATCTTATCTAAAACAGCTTCTTTTGTGGGTAAAACTGTCAAAGAAGCGGGAACATTACTTCCAGAAGTTCATTTTATTCCTATTGCTATACAAAGATATGGTACTCAGTATACTATAATTCCAAGAGGGGATACTATTTTTCAGGAGCGTGATCAGGTTTATTTTATTACTTCGACAGGAGGTGTTGATGAACTTTATAAAATTTCTGGAATGGTCCGTGAAAACATCAAGAATGTCATGATTCTGGGAGGTAGTAAAATTGGTTATAGAACAGCGAGGGACCTGAGCGATCATAAGTTTCATGTTAAACTTATTGAAAAAGATAAGGACAGGGCTTTAGATATGGCTGATGAGCTTCCAAACGCTTTAATTATAAGTGGTGATGGACGAAATGTTGAACTTCTAGAAGAGGAATCCATTCATGGAATGGATGCTTTTATTTCTGTTACCGGAAATTCGGAGACCAATATTATGTCTTGTCTTGTAGCTAAGTCAAAAGGCGTTAAGAAAACCATTGCATTGGTTGAAAATATGGACTATTTTGAATTGTCGCATTCAATAGGTATAGATACGCTTATTAATAAAAAATTATTAGCTGCCAATAACATATTTAGGTACGTCCGAAAAGGAGAGGTAGTTGCTATGACCAAACTGAATAATATGAATGTTGAGATTTTAGAGTTTGAAGTAAAATCATCATCAAAGATATGCAATCAGTTTATTAAAAACATCGATTTTCCAAAGTCTGCCATAATTGGTGGCGTTATTCGAAACGACGAAGGACTTATTGCACTAGGAGATTTTAAGATTAAGCCTTTGGATAAAATCGTAGTTTGCTGTCTGCCAAAAGCAATTAAGAATGTTGAGAAGTTATTTTTCTGATTTTATATAGATGAAACTTAACTACAAAATAATATTCTATCTTTTTGGCTTATTGCTGCTTTTTAATGGTGGTTTTATGTTAATATCGGCAATAGTAAGTTGGGCTTATAACGATGGCCTTACCTTAAATATTCTTTTGGCAGGAATGACTACCTTAATTATAGGTGTCGCTGTTATGTTCATGACAAGAGAACACCAAAAAGTAATAAACAAAAGAGATGGGTATTTAGTTGTGGCTATTGGTTGGATTGTTATGGCGCTTTCCGGAACCTTACCTTATGTTTTTACTGGAACAATCCCGAGTTTTACCAATGCTTTTTTCGAGACCATGTCAGGTTATACAACTACAGGAGCTTCTATATTGAATGACATAGAATCTATGCCCAATGGTATTTTGTTCTGGAGAAGTTTAACTCATTGGATTGGTGGTATGGGAATTATAGTGCTTGCGATAGCTATACTGCCATTATTAGGTATTGGAGGGATGCAATTGTTTGCCGCAGAGGCTCCAGGCCCTAGTGCTGATAAATTACACCCAAGAATAACTGATACAGCAAAAAGATTATGGTTGATATATTTTGGGTATACCGCAGCAGAAACATTGTTGTTGAACATTGCAGGCATGTCCTTTTTTGATGCGATTAATCATGCTATGTGTACATTATCTACTGGTGGTTTTTCAACTAAAAATGCCAGTTTGTCTTATTGGAATGGACAGCCTTTAATTCAGTATATCATTATTTTATTTATGTTTCTGGCAGGAACTAATTTTGTCTTAAGTTATTTCGCATTTAAAGGAAAAGTTCAAAAAGTTATAAAAGATGAGGAATTTAAACTCTATTTTAAATTCATTGTAATTTTCACAATAATAGTAGCATTTATTATTTATTTCAGGGCGGATCTTTCTATATCATCGATAGATCATCCTATGGTGTTGGGAAAAGGAGAGAGTTCGTTCAGGCATGCTCTTTTTCAGGTAGTTGCAATAGTTACAACAACTGGATTTATTACTGCCGATTTTACTATCTGGACATCCTTTTTATTGGTTTTCTTTTTTGGTATTATGTTTCTTGGCGGCTCGGCTGGAAGTACTGCCGGTGGTGTGAAGGTTGTCAGACATATAATTATGATAAAAACAGGATTTAAGGAATTTAAAAAAACCTTGCATCCAAGCGCAATACTACCTGTCCGTTATAATAAAAATTCTATACCTAAGAAGATTATATACAACATAATGGCTTTCTTTATTCTATATATGCTTGCCTTTATAATTGGAAGTTTAGTCTTTTCTATGTTCGATATCGATTTTGAGTCTTCGGTCGGATTAGCAGCTTCAAGCCTAGGAAATGTAGGTCCAGCATTGGGTGATTTTGGACCGGTTCATAACTATTCTGCTCTTCCAAATACTGCCAAATGGTGGTGTGGATTTCTCATGTTGATCGGGAGATTAGAACTATTTACAGTCCTGATCCTTTTAACACCATTCTTTTGGAGAAATCGGTAATGTAATAATTTAAAATATAGACTTAATCATTTATAATTAGTTTAAATAATCCCTTCACCTTAATTATCCCTACATTTAAATTCCTTTTTACTTTATTCTATAACTTTTTGCTACGATATTTGTATTCTCATGTAATACAAAGTTCACAATGAAACATGTTTTAAACCTTCTCATTTTCTTATTAGTTTTTAGTGCATTTTCTCAAAAAAAGATTTTAGATCATAAAGACGTTAATCGTTGGAATACAATCGAAGACAAATCAATTTCTTCTAATGGAAATTATATTATGTATTCTTTAGAAAAGGGAGAATTAGATAATTATCTTACAATAAAAGATTCTAAAGGGCGTACAGTTTTTGAACATGAAAGAGCAGAAAAAGGTCAATTCTCTTTTGATTCTAAATTTGCTTTATTCACCATCAAACCTTGGAATGATACAATAACAGAGCTAAAACGGAAAAAAGTTAAAAAAGATGATATGCCAAAAGACACTCTTGGTATTTATGATCTTAGAGATAAGAAACTGGTAAAAATTGGAAATGTTAAATCACATAAAATTCCGGCCAAATGGTCTGGTTATGTGGCCTATTTATCAGAAAATATATCTGATGGAAAAAATGAAATAGAAGGCGACGATAAAACAAAAAAATCAGATAAAAAGAAAGATGATGGTAGGGACTATCACTTGATTATAAGAAATTTAAGAACAAACAATGAAGATACCATTAAATATGTTTCAGACTTTCTTTTTGCAAAAGAATCTAAACTTTTATCTTTTGTGTCTAAAGGTAATGATGGTATAGTAAATGGAGGAGTTTATGTTCTAGATTTAGAGAATAATAGTACAACAGCCGTTTATAAAGCTAGAAAAGCCAAATACCACCAACTTACATTTTCAGATAACGGTGAAAAATTGGCATTTGTTGTAGATACCGATACTACCAAAACACAAATTCGTCCTAATGAATTATATACATGGAATAGAGGTGAGGATAGTGCAATAAAAGTTGTTGATAACACAACTTCGCCTAGAGGCTTTCTTGTTTCATCTGAAGGGAATATTGAGTTTTCAAAGGACAATACCAAGCTTTATTTTGGTTTAGCTAAACCCCCAATTGTAAATGACACGACTTTAATAGATGACGAAATTGTTAATGTGGAAGTATGGACTTTTGATGAACCACGTTTGTATACGGTTCAGGAAATGGATTTGGAAAAAGACAAAAAAAAATCGTATCGAACAGTCTTTCACTTAGATAAAAATAAGTTGGTTCAATTAGGAAATGAAAATTATCCAAATGTTGAAATTGGCAATGAAGGAAATGCATCTTATGCTATAGCGAACAATCCAATACCTTATAAATTACAGAGCCAATGGGAAGGAAGAACTGCTAGTGATTATGCTTTGATAAATATAGAAAATGGAGATATAAAACAAATACTCAACGGAGTTTACGGAAGAATAAAGTTAAGTCCCCAAGGCAAATATGCTTATGGATATGATTTACAAAAGAAGGCTTGGTTTTCGTATTCGATTACTTCAGATGAATTAGTAAATCTTACAGAAAATGATGTTTTTTATGATGAATTGAATGATCGTCCGGATTATCCGAATTCTTATAGATTGGCAGGGTGGTCAAATAATGATGAATCAATTATACTATATGACAGGTATGATATTTGGGAATATTATCCTGAATCAGGAATAGGAAAAAGACTTACCAAAGGAAGAGAAAACAAATTAGTTCATAGGTATGTTAAATTAGATGATGAAGAGCGTTCTCTAGATAAAAGCAATAAATGGTTGTTGAGCACATTCAATGAAACAGATAAAAGTTCAGGTTATTCTGAATATAATCCGAATACTTACAAGGTAAAAGAACTTATTGTAGGTGACTATAAATACTCAAAACCAATTAAATCAAAATTAAATGATAATGTAATTTATACTCGTGAATCTTTTGAAGAATTTCCGGATATTTTATATTCAGATTTAAGCTTTAAGAAATCAACTAAAATTAGTAATGCTAATCCCCAACAAAGTGATTACAATTGGGGAACAATAGAATTAGTGAATTGGACATCTTTAGATGGCAAAGAATTAACAGGACTTCTTGTAAAACCCGAAGACTTTGATCCAACCAAAAAGTATCCCATGCTTGTAAATTTCTATGAGAGAAATTCTGATAAATTGCATGCACATAGGAGACCTGCAAATGGAAGATCAAGTATCAATTATAGTTTTTATGCTAGCCGTGGATATATAATTTTTAATCCAGATGTATATTATCGTATCGGTTATCCGGGAGAAAGTGCTTATAACTGCGTAATTCCTGGAATTACTTCTTTAATTGATAAAGGATTTATCGATAAAAATAATATTGGTGTTCAGGGTCATAGTTGGGGCGGTTATCAAATAGCTTACTTGGTTACAAAAACTGACATATTTAAGGCTGCTGAAGCAGGAGCACCAGTACCTAATATGATCAGTGCTTATGGAGGAATTCGATGGGCCACGGGATTGAGCAGGCAGCATCAATATGAGCATACGCAAAGTAGGATAGGTGGAACTCCCTGGGAATACCCGCAACGTTATATTGAAAATTCACCTATTTTTAATATAGATAAAATTGATACACCATTATTAATTATGCACAATGATACAGATGGACATGTGCCTTGGTACCAAGGGATTGAGTTTTTTAATGCATTAAGGAGATTAGGAAATCCTTCCTGGTTATTGAATTATAATGACGAACCACATTGGCCACTAAAACTACACAACAGAAAAGATTTCAACATACGATTGGCTCAATATTTTGACTATTATTTAAAAGGTGCTCTAAAACCAGTATGGATGGAGCGTGGTGTTCCAGCCATAGAAAAAGGAATTAATCAAGGACTGGAATTAATTAAATCAGATTAAATATTTCTCTAAATTAAGTTACAACTTCTTTTATCCGTTTAATTGCATCAATAATTTGTTCCTGACTTGCAGCATAGGAAATTCGAATACAATTAGGACTGCCGAAAGCATCACCTGTAACTGTTGCTACAAGGGCTTCTTCCAATAGATATAATGAAAAATCCGTTGCATTGTTGATCGTTTTTCCTCTCAAAGTTTTTCCAAAGAAATAAGATATATTAGGAAATACGTAGAAAG
>CAJIBV010000179.1_pt1 | contig 11658 bp, 6 predicted proteins | sample 9199431 | NCBI WGS metagenome assembly CAJIBV01 (sample SAMEA7708314, study PRJEB35096) | sediment metagenome | biome: marine neritic benthic zone biome [ENVO:01000025]; feature: sediment [ENVO:00002007]; material: shallow marine sediment [ENVO:03000034] sea grass bed [ENVO_01000059] ...
ATGTGAAAAAACGTGAATTATGTTGATTATTTTAGATGAACTGCACAAAAAGATTCAAATTAAAGGGAATTCCTACCTTTTTTAAATAACATTTTTCAGAAAATTAAGCATTTAATGATGATTTTCTTTGTAGAACTTATCATATTGATCATTGGTATCAATATCTATAATTGCATGATCATTTTTAATTGATTTAACATGATCTGAATACTTATGGATTAAATGTTTAGCTCCAAAATCTGAATTTAGATCACTAAGTTCTTTGAAATATGATTTATCAAATAAGGCAGGAACTCCTAATTTACCATCACTATATTCCGTTGCTATTATTTGATTACAAAAAGGAGTAAATCCCTCTATTAAACTGGAATAATGATCACGTTCTATAAGTGGTTGGTCCGCCAAAATAACCAAAATACCTTCTGTATCCTGAAAAGTCTTTGAAATAGCATTAACTCCAAACCCGATAGAGTTTCCTAATCCTTTATCCCAATTGTTATTTATTAGGATATTAACTTTTTTTGGTTCAATTTCTGATTTTATCAAGTTCGCACTAGCTCCCAAAACCACAAAAACGTGATCTGGTATAATTTGAATGGCCTTAGATATGGAATTATTTAAAAGATTGGAACTTTTCCATTCTAATAATTGCTTGGGTCTTCCCATTCTTGATGACCCGCCAGCAGCCATTATCAAGATCGCAATTTTTGCTTTAACTCCCATACTTCTTAAGCGTGAATATTACCTGTTTTTTCTCTTAAAGACATAGGAGTTTGATCTCGTTTTACAGCTAATATTTCAGCAATTATAGAAATAGCAATTTCCTGTGATGTAACCGATCCAATATTTAAACCAGCAGGACCATGAATAGATTCAATAAAACTTTCCGACAAATTCGGTTCGTATTCGAGTAAACTTGAAATCAGATTTTCTCTTTTTTTAACAGGACCTAATAAACCAAGATATGCAGGCTGACTCTCCTTTAAAGCTAATAAACATTTTAAATCATTAGTAAAACTATGGGTCATAACCATAATAGCAGTTTCAGAATCAATTGAAGATAGATCAAAATCTTCCACTGCGATTGAAATAAAACTTTGAGCTCCCTGAAAATTTTGAATGGTTTTAGGTTCACTTACTCCAGAAACCACATGTACGTCCCAACCAGTTGCAGTGGCAATTTGACAAAGTTGCACAGCATCGTGCTCTGCTCCAAATATTATTAGTTTAAAACATGGTGATAAATCCTGACTAAATTGACTAATCGATTCGTTTAATTCCTTTAAACCGGACAAGGAAAATTGTTGACCATTTATGTTTACAAACGACCCAATATCATGAAAAACACCTTCTTTCCTATTGTAAATTGACTCAATATTAAGTGATTCTCTATTATTGAGTGCCATATCAAATCGTTGTAAAAAATCGATTTCAGGTTTAAACTCCTCCAATAAAATATAGATCACACCTTCACACCCCAATCTATAACGACCATCATATGTCATCATTTTTGATTTGCCATCTATAAACACCGATTGAGCTTGTCTTAACACTTCCTTTTCGACACAACCACCACTAACCGCTCCTATCATTTCACCATTTTGAAGAATCAACATTCTTACCCCTGGTTTTCTGTATGACGACCCATCCAGGTCAACAACAGACGCCAAAACCGCCTTTAATTTCGATTCTCTTGCCTGTTTAAAAGCATTGACAATATGTTTCAATTCATGCATCATAAAAGAAACTATTTAAAAGAATTTTAAGGTTTAGAATTTATGTCTTCAGTTCTTGGAATTCCAGATTATTGATAAATGGTTGTTTGTATATTCTCTTTTGCGTAGCTACATAAATTGCATTTGCAACTGCAGCTCCAACAGGCGGTAAGGTTGGTTCACCTAAGCCGGTTGGTGCAATATCACTTTCTACAAAATGGATGTCAACTTTAGGAGTTTCTCCCATTTTAATCAATCTGTACGTATCAAAATTGTTAGAACTTGGCACGCCATCTGTAAATGTCAATTCTCCATACATGGCATGTCCAATTCCATCAATTACACCACCAGCTGCCTGATTTTTGGCTCCCAAAGGATTGACTACAATTCCACAATCGACCGCACATGTTACTTTTTTAACAATAGGTAAGCCATCTTCCATGACAATATCTGCTACTTCTGCTACATGTGAATTATGACAATAATAAGCAGAGAATCCTTGATAGACGCCTTCATCAGATTTTCCCCAATTCGATTTTTCAACAGCTAAATTAATGACACCTTCCAATCGCTCCGGGCTATACTGAATGCGCTCATCTGTTGTTCCTTTAACATTCTGAAGCAAATCTAAATGCATTTGGATTCTATCTACTCCTAATGTTTCAGCTATTTCATCAAAAAAGCTCTGTTCGGCAAAAGCCAGGAAATTTGTGTAAGGAGCTCTCCAGGCACCCGTAGTAATATTGCTTTGATAACTTGCTACATCCACTTGATAGTTTTCAATTGCTCCTGCTGGAAAAAAATTAGGTATTAACCCATACATATTTCCATTTACACAGGCCTCTTTTAAATGATAACCTGTCAGTTTTCCATCTTTAATCGACGCTGAAATTCTGTACTTTGTAGGAGGACGATACACACCCGTTGTCATATCACCTTCTCGTGTTGATACCATTTGAACAGGTTTATTAATAGCATCTGAAATTTCGGCAGCTTCAAATACAAAGTCACCATACAGACGTCTGCCAAATCCACCTCCCATTCTGGTCATTTCCAAATGGACTTCCTTTATATCCCTTCCTAACATACTTGCAACAACTTTTGCAGCTTCTTCAGGTGTTTGAACTGGTCCTACTAAATGTACTTTTTCTGGAGTAACATTCGCAAAAAAGTTCATTGGTTCCATACAATTATGAGGTAAAAATGGTGCTTCATACGTACGTTCAATAACTTCATCTGCTTCAGCAAACGCTTTTTTTACATTTCCATCAGAACGTAAGGTATAGAAGTTGTTCCCATCCAAAAGGTCAAATAATGCCTTATCATGAGTTTCAGTGCTTTCTAGAGATGAGTCATCCTTCCAAGTTGCTTTGATTGCTTTCACACCTTTCAAGGCATCCCAAGTCGATTTAGCAATAACAACAACCTTATCACTTCCACCCAATTGCACAGACCAACTTCTTTGTTCTTGTTTTAAATAACCTCGCGCCTTTTCTCCAATGGTTATAACATCAATAACGCCTGGTAAAGCACGAGCTCCTGTATCATCAAATAACTCTAAAGATTGACCAAAAGCAGGAGGTCTTAATACACAAGCATAAAGCATACCCTCCTCTTTATAATCCAATCCAAATAACGGTTTGCCAGTAACAATTTTTTCAATATCTACATTACCAATATCAGTCCCAATAATTTTAAAGTCTTTTGGATTTTTTAGAGTAACACCTTCTGGAACTTCTAATTTTGCCGCCTCTGTAACAACTTCTCCATAACCTAATTTATCACCACTGGAATTTGTAACCACCCCTTCTTTAGTTTTACATTCTGAAGCATCAATTCCCCATTTAGCAGCAGCCGCATTTACAAGCATTTGTCTTGCAGTTGCTCCTGTTTGACGCAATGGTTCCCATCCCAATCTAATGGATTGACTTCCACCTGCTACTTGTCGCCAGAAATTTTCAGTATCTAGATCTGCTTGTTGTACAAAAACATCGTTCCAGGCAACATCCAATTCTTCTGCTATTAACATTGGCATAGATGTTTTAACACCTTGTCCAATTTCGGGATTTGGAGCAAATATGGTTACCTTTCCTTCGTTGGAAATTTTAATGTAAGCATTAAAGTCGTTAAAATTTAATTGACTGATATCTATTGGTGGTTCCACTTCAGATTTACAAGCTGTAAAAAGATTAAAGCCAATTAACATGCCTCCACCTGCTAATGCTGTGGATTTTATAAAACCTCTTCTACTAAAGGTTGATTTATTTGAAGATTCCATTTTTTTTCTTTTGATTGATTAACTCTTTTTAGCAGCAGTTACAACTGCCTTTTCTATACTATTATACGATGCACATCTACAAATATTTCCATGCATCGCATTTCTGATTTCAGATTCTGATGGATTGGGATTTCTTTCTAAAAATGCGGATGCTGTCATAATCTGTCCTGATTGACAGTAACCACATTGTGGTACATCTATTTCTTTCCATGCCTCTTGAACCGGATGGTCGCCATTTTCGGAAAGGCCCTCTATAGTTGTAATGTTCATGCCTTCTGCCTGGGAAACTTGTAAGGCACAACTTTTCACAGCTATACCATCAGCATGAACTACACAGGTTCCACAGACTGCAATTCCACAGCCATATTTTGTGCCTAACAAATTTAGATTGTCTCTTAATATCCACAGTAAAGGGGTATCTCTATCTGCCTCAACAGTATGAGATTGATTATTGATTTTTAAGTTAAAAGTTGGCATAATACTAATTTTTCGAAATAATAAATTAATGAAGTCAATGAGGCTTCTATAAAAATACTAAAAAAAATGGCTCTATCATTTTTTTTAATATCAATTTAAGTTTATTTGAAAATTTAAGAAAAATCTATCAACTAAAAGAGTATTATGATTATTCAACTAATGAATTACTCTAATTTATAATGATCTTTTTAGTCATAATTCCTGAAGTGGTTTCTATGTATAATATATAAACTCCAGTGTTCATACGTAGCGTTATTGTATCGATGGATGAAAAGTCCAGTGATTGTAATTTTTGGCCTAAAGTATTGTATAGGTTTACATTCAAAATTTCAGTGTCGATTCCTCCTTTGATGGTCAATTCTGAAGGTTCTGAATCATAATAAATGATAAAATTGTCATCCTCAATAGGTAAATCTTCTTCAGGGTCAGAATCTGTTTGAATTTGACGCATAAAAACAAGGCTATATCTATCATTGTAAGTTCCTGGCTTCAGATGAACCTCATAAGGCTGCATGGTAATTTCAAATTGCTCTCCTGATTTTATATCGCGTAAATATATATCAGTATCAGCATCAATATTTTGTAAATCTTCAATTCTTATTCGTGCCAACCCACCTTCTTTAATTATCAACCCAATCGGGAATTCCTGACCATGATTAAACTGGTTAACGCCTTGTATTACAAATCGTTCTTGATCTATTACCCAATACATATCTTCCTGATTCACATCAGCCATAAAGGCATCATAACCAATGTCGAAGCCTGTTGAAGCGTTGTCATCAGATCCTAAAACAATTTGTCGATGCAGTCCCGTTGGGGAATCAAATGTTAGTCTAATAAGAGAATTATTCCTTTGTTCTTCATCCTGATTACGACTGGAAGCAGAAGATCTCATAAATAATGAATTCGGTGCGGACTCTCTAATAAATACACGCTGGCTGTTTTTGAATACAACGTCACCGCCGTCTACCGAGGCTATTGGCACACCATTGTCGTTGTCAAATCCATTCAATGAAGTTGTTACAAAAAAACCTTGATTAACCGGAATATATTCACCTGGAATTTTTGTACCAGAACCACCGGTTGCATTGATCCTGGTATCATTGGCAATTGCAGGTGCGCCCGCTATAAGATTTCGCGTGGCATAACCGCCGATATAATCACCAAGAATATGAGTATTGGCAATTCCGAAATGATCCCAGAAATATATCGCCCCGTTAAAAATGGTTCCATTTACATTATTACCGCCATCGGCCAAACTTAAATTGTCCAAAATAAACTCTGTCGCATCCAGGGCTGAAGGATATGGATTACCAACCAATCTATCTACATTGCCAGAAGGATTTTCAGCCGTTACATTTTTACTGAGGGATACAGTAATATCGCCATTATTCGGTTTTCCTTTAAATACATAATTCTGCAAATCGTTTACGATATCGGCAGCCCCTGAAGTTCCTTTCATAGTGAATCCTTCACCCGGACTTAGGGCTGCTGATTCATCTATTGATCCCCAGGCATAATAATTATCATTTGCCCCGTAGAATTTATAAAACCAAAAAGAACTTACTACTATAGGGCTAAAAGGCCCAGAATCCGCTGCTGTATAAGAAGGATTAAAAGTAATATTTTGATAGGCACTTGAATTTGTACCATCCTTTAATACTCCGGACAAATTATGATTGGCATTTGTACTTGATATTCCAGTTCCTCTAGTTGCAGAATTACCACTAACTGGACCGACTGACGATGACCAATAGTTGTAATTAAAGCTATTAGCAGTTCCTTGTTGATCCCTTTCTATAAAGCCACCACTATCCTCATCTAAAACACTATCTTCGGTTTGAATTAACTGAGACTCACCAACCAGATCAATAGCACCATCTATTTCCAGGTAATTAGTAACCTTTAGGGCCTGACCAGAGTTGGTTTCATCCTGTGGATCGTTAGGATCTGAAATTGTTAGAATTCCTGTATTATTTTTTAAGGCTTGTACGGAAATATCCCTGTCTCCCGAAGTGATGTTGTGGTTAAGCTCGACAATATTCCAGTCAACAGTTGTAACACCATCCAGACTTAATGAATTTGGGATGATCTGATCAGCACTGTTAGACCAGGTTCCAGGGTCATCCCAGGCACCGTTTGCAACAGTAACATAGGGCAATGGAGCGGTTTGGTCATCAATTAAAGTCTTATCCTTATTCAAATATCTTAGTCTTAAAAAGAAACGGTTATCCGTTAATCCTTCAATTGTTGAGCCATAAAAGGAGTTGAAATCATAATAAACTCTGAGGCTACTCCATGGGATTGTGGACATTGGATTATTTGCTGCCGCATATGGCAGTGTTTTCCCACTTACATAATCGGTCCCCGCATTATCAAAACGTTCTAATTCCTGATTCATTAAATAGTAAATCTGATCTTCAGTTAAGGCTAGATCCCAGACATAAACCTCATCAATTTCGCCTAAAAATGAATTAAGAACTGTATCCCTGTCTACGTAAACCGCACCAATACAAAAATGATTGTAATTTGGCGAGGGATGAACTACGTCTTGCACGGAGTGGTCCAAAACACCATCAACATACAGAAAGATTGAAGCACTATCATAAATAAAGGTCAGGTGATGCCATTTATTATCTCCGAGAGTAATATTAGACGTATACTTAGGGGTTACATCGTCATCGATTAGTACTTCTATCTGGTCTGAACTGTTTAATCGTATTTGTAATTTAGCACCTTTAGACATTATAGTGCGTGTACTAGCATTTGAAGCACATTTAATCCAAGCCGAAATCGAAAATGAATCAACACTTAAGTTTAAACTGTATTCTCCAACCAGATAATCTCCAGAAGCAAAACTAATTGAATGGTTATCTGACAATTTTGAAACCTTCCCAAAAGTAAAATAATTAGTCCCGTGAAAATTATACCAGGTTTTATAAACTTGATTGCCATTCTGATCCAGAATCGGATTTCCGGTTAGCGGATCAACATTTATTTTTAAGGGTATTACATCAATAATATCTGCATCACTAAAGGCAGGGTCATCGGCAACAATTAAAGCATACTCCTCATCGGCAGTTTTAGAAAACCCACTAAAAGCAGTATCAGGAATACCAAGAAAAACAGTTTCCAAATCTCCGCCCGCAGCTTCAACGCTCTCAACTATTTTCCATTTTCTATCTATTCTTGTAAGAGAAGTAGTTAATCCAGTGGCAATGGTAATAGTATTCGTATTGGTTCCCGATAGAGCTGCATTGTTATTTCCCCAAACCAAGAAATCGCCATCGTCTTCAAATTCATTTGGATTGCCACTATTAGTGGTATAAATACCTCCTAAACCTATGGTTATACCATTAACCGAATTAAGTGTTTTTGATTGTTTTTGGTTTAAATCCGATATGGAATCTTTTCCAATACCGGCTACATCATAATTATACCCTGTATTGGCTGATATATCCCATACAACAGTATCGAAAGAGTTGATATAGTCCTTTTGAGCTTCATTAGAAGCGCCTAATGTAATTCCGTACTTAATAGCTAAATAAGACTCTATCTTTTGTCGGTCTGCATCCGGAACACGTTCTGCAAATGTGAATATTTCCGCTATTCTTCCATTTAGACTTCCTGGCTGATCAAAATTTTTGCCTACCCAGAATTCCGTTCCAAATACTGTGTTTGGTGGTAATGGATCTACATAACCCACATTATCGTATGGAATATCATTAACAGAAGATGTGGTCAACAGTTGTGAATTATAGAGTATTTCCTGGGCATTTACCGGGCTTGTATCGTTTCTGACATTTATTATACCAGCATTGCCGTATGATGAGCTTATTTCTGCTTCTCCATTAAAACTTCCTCCTCCTGCTACATCCTGGTTATAAGATAGTACTTCATTAGTGAACTCTGATGAATAATCCCCAAATCCTACTCCTGTAATGTCATTTGTATTACCTGAAGAAACACCAGCAAATATTGTGTTTCTTACTGAACCACTGGTCATGGTCGCATCCGGAATCACAACTATAAACATATCCTGGCTATAAAATCCGTTTGAGGTATTATACAAATATTGTTCTGTTCCTGCACCATCGTTTTCGAATTGTATGACGGGGTTGAAATTAATATTATTTGCAACATCGTCCAGAAAAGTAGGTTGATTTGCAGATGTAGGTTGTTCAGCATCTTTAGCATTGGTTCCAAGATCTTCCCATAAAGATACTTTTGTTCCTGTTTTTGTTACACCTCTATTTGTTTTTAACCATAATCTAAAATCTGCCGTAATCCCACCAGGGCCCGGAATATTCTCATTAAACATTTCCGCACTAACATCAAAGTTAAAAGTAGTATTGTCTGAATTATCTACGCTAATGGTGGCCGTTTGAGTTCCCGTACCTGCTACTGGTGCCGTGAACGTTACATTTATAACAATATAATCGTAAGGAGAAATATTATTCCAGGGAATTGGATACGGAGATGTTACAGCAAAATCAGGATTTGTGGTTGATAGTGCCGTTATATCTAAATAACAACTCCCTATATTAGAAACAACATAAGTTCTCGTAACAGCATTTCCTTCATCAACAACTCCAAAATAAGTCCCGTTAGCATCAGAAGTGACAGTAGAATTATGATAAATATCGGCTAATGGACTTCCTCCTGATATAAAGATTTCCGGCGAACTATTTACTTCGACAGTGAATGTAAAATCAGCCTGATTCTTAATTTCAACAGTTACAAGTGTACTGGTAGTTGCACAATTTGGGTTTAAATTTACAATTTCAAAATCAAGGAATTTTTTGCCACCAGCACATCCATCAGGTCTTATGTTCTTTTTGGGATTATTCGGATTTATATCAAAGTCTGTTGTATTGGAAATATCGACATCTTGGATCTTTAATTTTTTGCAGTTAGTCGTTTCAATATTTGTAATTCTAAAATCCAGACTGTTACCTGCATTAATAGTAATAGTCGATCCTTGAGTCACAACTGCACCACCTAGCACTTCCAGCTGCATGATTTGAGAATGACCTGTAAAATTGGCAAAAAAGATTAATGCACATAAGACAATCTTGAGAGGCTTTATGTGTTCAAAGTAGCGGTGAAAAAGAGAATTTGGGGCTCTCATATTTCTCAAATGTGAGTCAAAGATACAATTTCATCGATTATATGCAAAAAAAAACGATAAAACGTAAATCTTTTTTATCAATATCTAGTTAATATCATAAAATAAACCAGGTAAAGAGTTTAATTTAGCCCTAAATACTCATCTTAATGAAATCAAAATATTTATTATTTATTGGGATTATTTCCTTATCGATTGGTATTTTTCTCAGAGCAATAAATCTATTGGAATATCTAGGCTTAGGTCTTATAATAGTTGGCGTTATATGTAAACTGATCTATATAATAGCAAAAATAAAAAGTGGCGAATATAAACCGGGAAAAGAGCTTTTAAGTTTAGGTTTAGGTTTGTTACTATTTTTTGCGGGTCTGTATTACATCGATCCTGAAAATATGATTCTAAAACCCATCTATTTTATAGTTTTGGGTATTACACTTAAACTAATTTTCATAATAAGATTTATACAGATCATTCACTCTGGTAAAAAAGATTAAACAAATTCCAAAAAACAAAAAAGTATTTCAAACACCTTTTAAGAAAAAAGGGAAGCCTTTCACATTATTAATAACCTGTAATTAAAAAATTCTGCTAAATTTGTAGACCCAATAATTACTAACTTAAATAAGTGCATAGAATTTATTGAAAGAAGGCTAAAGATTCCCAAAATACAATAAAAGGTAACCGCTTTAATATAGCTTTTAATTGGATTAACAGGGAACTTTAGCCTATACTTTGTATACATATTTCTATGTACTCCACTAATAAATAGGATCTTTCGTTTGGTGGTAGAAATTTCCTTCACTTTCCGGATCCATTTGTGTCAGAAATGGATCGTTATAATTTTTTAGTTTTTATATTGCTTTTTAAAATGTTCTCTTATAGTTATTTGGTTCATTAAAAAATAACATCTAAGCAAGTAATAGCTAAGGAACATATAAATATTGGGATGCATTAAACAAGAAAATCTTGATTGTACTAAGTTAGCAATTGAATCTATAAAATACTTACGGGAAAACCGTAAATCTTATTTTTTTTAAAACTAATTGAAATTATATTAAATTATTTTATTTCTCTTGACCAATATCATTGTATATCATTTATTCCATAGATACATTCGAGAATTATTTCCTAAAATCATCGAATTTCATTTTTACGGCAAATGAAACAAAAATCATATGTACAAGGATTAAGCAATACACCGTTGCTTGGTGAAACAATAACCCAAAATTTAAAACAAACAGTAAAAAAATACCCAAACAGGGAAGCGCTAGTGGTTCCATACCAGAACTACCGCGCTACCTATTTAGAATTTTGGGAACAGGTGACCCAGATATCAAAGGGCTTAGTTGCATTTGGCATAAAAAAGGGTGACAGGGTTGGAATATGGTCACCTAATCGTTTTGAATGGGTAATCATACAATTTGCTACAGCACGCATCGGTGCTATTATGGTTAATGTAAACCCCGCTTATAAAGCACAGGAGCTCAAATATGCCCTAAATCAATCGGAAGTTAGTTTACTAGTTATGTCAAAAGGGTTTCGCAAAACCAGTTACATAGATATCTTAAATGAAGTAAAATCCTCATGCGTTCATTTAAAAGACATATTAATTATCGATCATGATTGGAATAAATTAATTGCCAAGGGAGCTGTAATTACAGACGATGTGATTGAGAGCATGGAAGCTGACCTGGAGTTTGACGAACCTATTAACATACAATACACTAGTGGTACTACCGGATTCCCGAAAGGGGCAACTTTGTCTCACCATAACATTTTAAATAATGGATTTTTTATTGGTGAGCGCATGCAGTATACCATAAACGACAGGGTTTGTATGCCGGTTCCCTTATACCACTGCTTTGGTATGGTACTGGGCAATTTAGCCTGCATAACACATGGCTGCTGTATGATCTTTACAGGAGAAGCCTTTGATCCTGAAACCGTATTAAAAACCGTAGAGGAGGAAAAAGCAACTTCCCTATACGGTGTGCCAGCTATGTTTATTGCAATATTGAACCTTCCAGACATAAATAATTATGACCTGTCAAGTTTGCGGA
>CAJIBV010000101.1_pt1 | contig 11611 bp, 8 predicted proteins | sample 9199431 | NCBI WGS metagenome assembly CAJIBV01 (sample SAMEA7708314, study PRJEB35096) | sediment metagenome | biome: marine neritic benthic zone biome [ENVO:01000025]; feature: sediment [ENVO:00002007]; material: shallow marine sediment [ENVO:03000034] sea grass bed [ENVO_01000059] ...
ATCAAAATAACAATCACATGAAACGAAGGGATTTTATCAATCAGACAGCATTGGCAGGTAGCGCATTTTTCATTCCGGGAACAGGAATTGCAGAAAACTTATTTTCAATGAAAAATTCCATTAACTCAAATCTAGAAATACATATATTTTCAAAACACCTTCAGTTCTTGAGCTATATGGATATGAGCGAAGCCGCAAAAGAAATGGGATTTGATGGTGTCGATTTAACAGTACGACCAAAGGGTCATGTACTTCCGGAACGTGTTACAGAGGATTTGCCAAAAGCAACCGAAGCAATGAAACATTTTGGTTTAGTTCCAAAAATGTTTTCATCCAGTGTTATTGATGCTAATAACGAATTGCATAGAAAAGTGCTTGAAACTGCTAAAGTTTTAGGCTATGAATTCTACAGGCCAGCCTGGATAAAATATAAATCTGAGGATGTATTAGCAACCCTTGAAAAAGCCAGCCAGAAATTTTCTGAGTTATCCCTTTTAAATAAGGCAATAGACATTAAAAGCAGTTACCACAATCATTCCGGACATTATGTTGGAGCCTCGATCTGGGATTTACATAAAGCTATGGAAAACGTATCAACTTCACATTTTGGTTGTCAATATGATATTATGCATGCAACTGTTGAAGGTGGAGAGAATTGGGAAACAGGATTTAACCTTATTAAACCATATATAAATACCTTGGTTATAAAAGATTTTAAATGGGGAAAAGTGGACGGTAAATGGAAACGGATCTTCACATCTTTAGGTAAAGGAATGGTTGACTTTAAACGCTATTTTGAATTGCTAAAAGAAAACAATATCAATGTTCCAATATCCATTCATGTTGAGTATGATCTGGGAGGAGCCGAACATGGTGGCAATCCAACTATTGCACACAAAGAAGTGTTTAAACGAATAAAACACGATTTGGATTATGTCAGGCGAAAGTGGAATGAAACTAATTAATAACATAATTTAGATTTTTATCAAATAAAAAAAGCAACTCAAGAGAGTTGCTTTTTTGTTACCTCTTTAAACTAACTAACTAATAAAATTAAGAGATAATGGATATTTTGGTGATTCTCCATTACTGGCTTTTATGGCATTGATAATTGGGAATATAAAGGCAATGATACCTAAAATAATCAACCCTAAAATACCTAATCCAAGTAATAGAATCAATGGAATACAAATGATTATATAAACGATCAAGCTTATTTGAAAGTTTACGATTTCTTTTCCTTGCTCATCCATTTGGTACACACGTTCCTTTTGTGTTGCCCAAAGGATCAATGGCACGATTAAACTTCCGAAGCCAGTAATAAAACAAAGCAACTGGCTTAAGTGCGTTATAACTAATAATTGTCTGTCTTGTCTCATGATGATTGTGTATTGACCTGTCTGCCGACAGGCAGGTTGTACCAATATGACGCACAAATCACAAAAATGTTACAAGGTTTTGGAAACTTATGAATTATTCGTCAGTTCGAGTGGAATTTAGATTGAAGTGATAACGAAAATCTAAATTTTGTATCGAGAACTATTGATGACTTCTCGATACGATTGCTCATTCTTCGCAATCACTCGAAGTGACGATACACTTTTTTTCTTTAAGCTTCTCCAGCGTTTTTAACTCCTGCTTTGTATAAAATTCGTTCCATTAAACACCAGTTTGTTATTCCTGATTGCAACAGGTTAGCTCCAACAAAAACCGTAAACCAATACCAATTTTTATGAACATACATTCCCAATAACACACTGATTACTACAAACAGACCTGGAATAATTTTCATTAATCTATCTCTCATAATTTTTCTTTTTAGTTTAAATATATTTTTCAATAGGAACAACAACTGCTCTCATAGGATTGTTGCTCTCTAAATTCTGATTAAATTCTTTTATTAATACGAATAATGAATCCACCCGTTCTTCCTTTGCAAAGGAGAAAAACACGTGGGAATCTGCTCCAAAACGTTCACCCGCAAACCAGTTGGAAGCCATATTACCAGCTTTCCTGGTTTTAAACCCTTCAATATCTGATTCGCTAAAACTCTCTATTTCAGCTTTTTTAAACAGTTTTACCACATCTTTTCTGTACTCATCAACAACTGTTACGATTACTAATTTCATGATTTATATATTTTATTGTCAGTTCGAATGATTTCAACTTGTTGAAATTGTATCGAGAACTATTGATGACTTCTCGATACGATTGCTCATTCTTCGCAATCACTCGAAGTGACGTTTTTATTTATGATTTTTTCGTTCTATTAAATAATATACTAATGGGACAACCAATAATGTTAAAACTGTTGATACAATCGTTCCTCCCATTAATGAGATTGCTAATCCTTGAAAAATTGGGTCAAACAGAATCACAAAGGCTCCAATAACAACCGTTCCTGCTGTTAATAATATTGGTGTTGTACGTACTGCTCCAGCTTCAATAACGGCTTGTTTTAATGGCACACCTTCGTCTACTCTTAAGTTGACAAAGTCAATTAATAATACCGAATTCCTTACCATGATTCCTGCTAATGCAATCATTCCGATAAAAGAGGTCGCTGTAAAAAAGGCTCCTAACATCCAATGACCAAGAACAATTCCAATCAATGATAATGGAATGGCAACCATCATTACGATTGGTGCTTTAAAATTCTGGAACCAGCCAACAATTAATATGTAAATGATAACGATGACTCCTAAAAAGGCGATTCCTAAATCTTTAAATACTTCCAAAGTAATTTGCCATTCTCCATCCCATTTTACTGTATAATCATCTTCAAATTCTGGTTGCTCCATGTACAATTCATCTAACTTATAGCCTTCCGGAAGTTTGATTTCTTTTAATTTCTCCTCCATTCCAAGGATAGCATACACAGGACTTTCCAACTTGCCGGCCATGTCTGCCATCACATAAACCACACGCTTTTGATTTTTCCTGTAAATAGCTTTGTCCTTTGATTTCTGTTTGATTTCAACCAGATCAACAATGGGAACCATGTTTCCCATCTTCGATTTAACCTTTAAATTAGATATATCACTAATTGTTGATTTTTCCTTTTCATCCAATGCTAAGATCAAACCAATTTGATTGGAAGTATCCTCATCATACAAGGTTGTAATCGCTCTGTTAGACATGGCCATATTCATGGTATAAGCAATCTGTTGTGGAGCGACACCATACAACATGGCTTTCTCTTTATCGATAATGAATTCGTATTCCTTTTGGTCTGCTTCTACCATCCAATCCACATCTACCACATCCACAGTATTGTTTAAAATTCCCTGAACCTGATTCGCAATATCTATTTGTTTGTTATAATCAGGACCATACACTTCTGCAACAATTGTGGATAATACAGGAGGTCCGGGTGGCACTTCAACAACCTTAATATTGGCATTGTACTTCGCTCCTATTTTCTGTATTTCCGGTCTGAAAGCACTTGCAATTCCGTGACTTTGAGCCTTTCTATCATGCTTATCCGTTAGGTTTACCTGAATATCTGCCATGTTACTGCCACCACGTAAATCGTAATGACGAACTAAACCGTTAAACGTAATTGGTGCAGAGGTTCCTACATAGGTTTGATAATTCACCACTTCCGGACGGGTTCTCAAAAATTGAGCAACCTCTTGTGTAACCACTGCAGTTCTTTCAAGTGTTGTGCCTTCTGGCATATCGATAACTACCTGAAATTCATTCTTATTATCAAAAGGAAGCATTTTTACTGCAACCGTTTTAGTAAAGAATAAACTAACAGAGCCAAGAAGCAACAGGAATGTAATTCCAAGGAATAACCAACGTTTGGTTTTGTTATCAATCAGTGGTTTTTCGAACTTCTCATAAACTCTATAGATAAACGAGTCTGAAATATCCTTTTTTTCCGGGTCTTCCTCAGCTTTCCCGCCTGACGAGCGGGCAGGCTTATCTTTTTCTCTTAAAAATATATACCCTAAATATGGTGTAATGGTTAAGGCAACAAATAAGGATAAAATCATCGCAATGGATGCACCAATTGGCATCGGACTCATATAAGGTCCCATTAATCCAGATACAAATGCCATTGGGAGTACTGATGCGATTACAGTAAATGTTGCCAGAATTGTTGGATTTCCCACTTCGTTGATAGCGTATAATGCTGCTTGTTTAAATGGTAATCGTTTCATCTTAAAATGTCGATGCATGTTCTCTGCGATAATTATCGAATCATCGACGACAATACCAGTTACAAACACCAAAGCAAATAAGGTAATTCGGTTAAGTGTGTAATCCAACATATAGTAACTCAACAAGGTTAAAGCAAACGTAATTGGAACCGATAAGAATACAACCAATCCACCTCGCCAACCCATGGCAAGCATTACCACAAGGGTTACAGCTATGATGGCTCCAATAAGGTGTAATAATAATTCTGATACTTTTTGCGATGCTGTTTCTCCATAATTTCTTGTTACTTCTACATGAACGTCGTCTGGAATTAAGTTCTTTTTTAAATGCTCGACTTTAGCTAAAATCACATCAGAGATCTTCATCGCATCTGCACCTTTTCGCTTAGCAACAGAAATGGTTACAGCTGGATATTCCGATTTGAATTCCTGTGATTTATCAGTAGCTTGACCAAATCCTAAGGACACATAATTGTTTGGTAATTCTGGTCCATCAATAATTTTAGCAACCTGTTTTAAATAGATTGGATGATTCTGCTGTACACCAACAACCAAATTCTCGACATCTTCAACCGTTTCCAGAAACTTTCCAGTGCTTATCAGAAATTCCTCATCGTTTCTATTAAATTTTCCAGCACTCAATTGCTGGTTGTTTGCCTTTATCATTTCAGAAACAGACAGAAAATCCAATCCACTTGCCGACAGTTTATCCTTATCCAAAACCACACGTAACTGACGATTTCTACCACCAATTTTATGCGTAATCGCTACATCGTTTACCTTTTCGATTTCATCAGTCAATTCCTGTGCAATCTTCTTTAATTGATAATCATCATAATTCTCGCTCCAAAGCGTCAATCCAAGCATTGGCACATCATCTATCGCACGTGTTTTAACCAAAGGAAAGGTTACACCCTGAGGCATCTGATCCATGTGCTTGTTGATCTCATTATACATTTTTACGAACGAACGCTCTATATCCTCACCAACATAAAACTGCACTATTACCATGCCTTGCTCCTTCATAGACGTAGAATACACATATTCCACACCTTTAATATTCGAGATCAATTTCTCCAAAGGCTTGATAACTCTGGACTCAACCTCTGTTGGGCTCGCTCCCGGATAGCCCACAAAAATGTCTGCCATTGGCACGTCTATTTGAGGTTCCTCTTCTCTTGGAATTAAAAATGAGCTGTACACACCAATAATCATAAACACAACCATCAATAAAACGGTCAGTTTAGAGGTCATAAAACCTTTGGCAATCTTACCTGCTAATCCTTCTTTCATTTGAATTTATTATTTAAAAAAGTTGACAAATGGAACTCGCTATTAAAATTTCAGTTTAAATTTTGAAATCAAAAATGCTCGTTTCATTCTTTTTTATTTTTTTGGCGCTTTATCAGGCTATCCACTATATCTTTTTACTTGTTCTCGATACATCCTGAAACAAGTTCAGGACACTCGAACTGACGTAAAAAGGATGCCGTTTCTATCCTTAACGCAGCTTTTTAGTTATTGAATTGAAATTTTTACTCCATTGTACAACTTGCTTTCAGCTGATACTATGTAAGATTCATCTGCATTTAATCCAGACAATACTTCAATCTGGTCTCCATAGGTTCTGCCTAATCGCAACCAACGTAACAAGGCTGTATTGCTCTGGCTTACTGTGTAAACACCAGTCAACTGACCTCTGTTTACAATCGCCTGACTCGGAATTAAAACCATGTTCGATTTTGTTGTTTTTTCAACAGGAAACTGAACCGTTGCAAACATGCCTGATAATATTTTAGCATCTGTTTTATCCAATACAGCTTTCACCAAAAATTGGCCTCCAGTGTTTTTAGCTGATGTGCTCACTTCGGTCACTTTTCCTTTCAAAGTTTCACCTAGTGATTTTACCAAAACATCAACCGTTGTACCTGATTTAATTTGCGAAATCTCACTTTCAGGAACCATTGCAGTCACCTCGAATTTTCCAGGTGCTTCCACAGCTATCAATGGCATTCCCGGATTAGCCATATCACCAGCTTCAATAAACTTATTGGTTACAATTCCGCTGAAAGGTGCAGTAATGTTGGCATAGGAAAATTGTGAGTTGACTTCATTTTTCATTTGATTGGCTGCTTCCAATCGTGCTTTAGCCATTTCGTAATGAGCAGTCATATCGTCCATTTCCTTTTGAGATGCACTATTATCTGCAAACAAACTTTTAAAACGATTGAAATCTTTTTGAGCATTGTTAAATGCTGCTGTTGCTTCGGTAATGCCAGCATTTATTTGCGCACGTTTGGCTTGCAAGTCACTATTGTTAATAGATACCAACAATTGTCCTTTACGAACCTTATCGCCTACTTTTACATGAACTCGGTTTACAAAACCCATCATTCTGGTGCTTAAATTGGCACTGTTAGTTGCTTCAATTTTTCCGCTTGCAGATACAAACGGACTGCTTCCATCTGATACTACTTTACTAACTTTTACAGCAATTGGTGTTGAATTGTCTGCCACTGCTTTTTTGTCTTCGCCTCCACAGCTTACCATGAATAATGATAAAGTGAAGATTGCTATGATATATATGTTTTTCATGTTCATTTTATTTAGTTAAAAAGTTTAGGTATGATTGTGCGTAATTGTATTCAAAAATGGTTTGATAGTATTCCAATTGCTTTTGGGAGAATTGGGTTTCAGACATCAATAAATCGGTTGTTTTTTCCAATCCTTCTTTAAATCTATTCGTTCTGATTCTTAAAGATTCTTCAGATTGTTGCAAAGCCAAATCAGTCAGCTTCAATTTGTTCTCTGCATCTAACAACATGCGCTTCGCTTTGTTGAATTCTAGGTTGCTTTGAGACACATATTGGTTCAGTTCCAATTTCGATTTTTCAAATTCAGCTTTACTTTTCTGCGCTTTTCCAAATCGTTTGCTTCCTTCAAGAATGTTCCAGCTTAATTGAGCACCAAACAAATAACCATTGGCTTCACCTTGAAAAACCTGGTCGTCATATAATTCGTAGCTTCCAAAAGCATTCAATCGTGGTAAGAAAGCCATTTTATCAGCTTTATGCATGTTCTTGTAAGCATCTGAAGCCAATCGCATAGCCTTAATGTCAGAGCGTTCTTCTGAAACCGTTTTGTTATCCAATTCAAAGGTTGCAACCGTTAAACTATCAGATGGTTTATAAACCACATCCTGATTCTCATTCATCAAAAATGATAAGTAATTAGATGCATTCCGTACATTACTTTTAGCCGATTGCAATTGATTCATGACTTCGGTTACTCGAACTTCCACAGCCAACACATCCGAACGTTGTAAGTAACCTTGCTCAAAACTGTTATCGGCTAGCTTTTTATTGGCATTGGCAGCTTCCAAAGCTTTTTCCAACACCTCAACTGCTTTGTGCGCCAATTGTAATTGCATATAGGCTTTATCAACCTCAAATTCTAAATAGTCTGATGTTCTTTCCGTTTTCAATTGCATGGCCTGCATTTTGGTTTTTGCAGCCTTACGCTCAAACATGCCATCCACATTTATTAATGGTTGCTGAACTTCGAATTTTGTGGCGTAATTCTCAATTTGCGATGGATCGTTCAATAAGGTAGGATTGAAATCATTTTGCGTTAAAATCTCCTGATTTAATTTTGAACCAAAAGCCATCAAAGGATTCGTTGTTGCCATTCCTGTGTGTGAAACAGAAATGTTAGGCAACAAAACAGCATTGGTTTGTCGAAAATCAGCCCTGGCCTGATTGAATTCCTGTTCAGAGATCTTTAATGACGTGTTGTTTTCAGTTACTTTGGTCAATACATCAGCTTTTGATATCGGTAAAACCTGCTGTGAATAAACCAACGAACTATAAAACAAAAGAACGAAACCTATTAATGTTATGTACTTCTTCATTATGCTTGATTTGATGGCACAAAAGTAGTTCAGGAAGTACCAGGTCGATGTAACTTTGGTTACCAAGATTGTAACATTGGTTACACCTAAATTTGCAATAATTATCGTTAACATTAGATTTCATAAAAAGTAATACCTGGTATATATGTTTTTTGTCATATTTTGAATACATTTTAGTCTCTACTTTTGTTAAAATAAATTATTTCTGTAATCAGAAAAATTGCTGAAAATCAGACCAAATGAAAACATTTGAAGTAGCGGTTAAAAATCTTGAAGAAAAAGGGTTTTTAGATATAGATACTCCTGAAGTTTATAAAAAAGAAATCAAGAGGCTTCTTAAAGAAAAAAATGCCATACTGTTAGCTCATTATTATCAGATTGATGATATCCAGGAAATAGCCGATTTTGTTGGGGACAGTTTGGCTTTGGCACAACAAGCTTCCAAAACTGATGCGGATATGATCGTCTTTGCAGGTGTTCATTTTATGGCAGAAACAGCCAAGATCTTAAATCCGACAAAAAAAGTGGTACTTCCGGATCTATTAGCTGGTTGTTCGTTAGCCGATTCCTGTCCACCAAAGGAGTTTGCTGAATACAAAAAACAGCATCCGAACCATTTAGTGGTAACTTACATAAACTGTTCGGCTGAAATAAAAGCATTGAGTGACTATGTTTGTACTTCATCAAATGCACGAAGAATAATAGATTCCATTCCGGAAGATCAACCTATCATATTTGCCCCTGACAGGAATCTGGGAGCTTATTTAAACAAAGAAACAGGTCGTAACATGTTACTCTGGGATGGAGCCTGTATTGTTCACGAAGCTTTTTCAATGGAGAAACTTATCAATCTTCATAAAGAACATCCGGATGCAGAATTAATTGCACATCCTGAGTCGGAAGCTCACATGCTTAAAGTGGCTAAATATATAGGTTCGACGTCCGGCTTGTTAAATCATGTCAGAAATAGTAAAAAGAAGAAATTTATTGTCGCAACAGAAGCTGGAATATTATATCAAATGATGCAGGAAAATCCGGATAAGGAAATTATTCCCGCTCCTGCAGAAGAGGATAATACTTGTGCCTGCAGCGAATGTGCCTTTATGAAAATGAATACTTTAAAGAAATTATACCTATGCCTAAAGTATGAACTGCCAAACATTGAAGTGGATCCGGAATTGGCTGAAAAAGCAATAATTCCAATTGAAAGAATGTTAGAGCTTTCAAAATAAACCCAAAGGCATAAAATACAAATGGTTAAATCATTATTAACGGAATAGCATAAATGCAATAAAAATTTAGTATGAAAAAAGTCGGACTATTATTGTCTCTCTGTTTATTAGTATTCATTGGCTGTAAAAAAGAAAAGCCAATTATTAAAGAGCCATGGATTGAAAAACCTATATCCGAGTGGCCAGATTTTGCTTTAACAAACAAAATAAGTTTCACCGATACAACTTTTACTGATATTGCAAATTCTTTCCTTGTAAATACAGGAGTTGATATAGTGGGAGTGTCATGCAAGCATTTATTCATGGCATTTGAGAATCGAATAGGACTAAAAAATATTGATTTAGGCGAAAAATTTAATTATTGGAAATTATATCCCAAGAATAACAGAGAAAAAATTGTTTCAGTAAAAAAACTGATAAATAAAAATCAAAATGAACAGATTGGTCAATTTAATACTCTTAAAGTTAGAGATTGGATAGTTTTTGAGATTGAAGAAAAGGCTACTAATATATATCCACTAAAGATCAGGTATTCTCCAATTAAGACCAATGAAATTGTATATGCAGTTGGATGGGGAATAAAACAGAGGGACACTACCAAACCTGCACTTATAAAGCTTCAGTGTATAGATAATCTTGGAAATTATTATTACGTTAAAACTTTAAAAACAGAATCCCAACCTCATGGAAGAAGTGGCTCACCTGTAATTGATAAAAATGGATATTTAGTAGGCATAGTATCTGGAGCTGAAGGAAAACTAGGCGTGATAGGGAGCGTAAATTATTTAAAAAAAATGTTCGAAAAATATAATGTTGAATATGACGGTAACATTCACTAACAAATTACATAAGAAAATATTTTTATCTGATTTTTTAGTAATAGGTTCAGGTGTTTCAGGATTGACTTTCGCCTTAAAGGTTGCAATCGAATTCCAGGATGCAAAAGTAATCATCATTACAAAAGATGAAATCAGTGAGTCTAATACCAAATACGCACAAGGAGGTATTGCAACGGTTTACGACAAAACTTTGGATAGTTTTGAGCAGCACATTGAGGATACTTTAGTTGCCGGTGATGGTTTATGCGATGAAGATGTAGTCAGAATGGTGGTAAAGGATGCACCTGACAGACTACAGGAATTGATTAATTGGGGAACAAAATTCGATAAAACTGAATCGGGAGAATACGATTTAGGTCGTGAAGGAGGACACTCACAACACAGAATTTTACATCACACTGACATCACTGGTGCTGAAATTGAACGTGCTTTGATAGAACAGGTAAAATCCCAACAAAATATCGAGATCTACGAGCATCATTATGCCATTGATTTGATTACGGAACATCAAACCAAAAAGAAAGAAACCAAGCGACACTCCAAAATATCTTGTTTTGGAGCCTATGTTTTGGATGAAAAGAAATCAATGGTAAAAACCTTCGTAAGTAAGTTTACAATGCTGGCGTCAGGCGGTAGTGGTCAAGTTTACGAAACCACGACTAATCCAGCTGTGGCAACAGGAGATGGTTTAGGTATGGCGTACCGAGCCAAAGCTGAACTATCTGAAGTGGAATTTATTCAATTCCACCCAACAGCCTTATACAATCCGGGCGAATATCCAGCTTTTTTAATTTCCGAAGCTGTGAGAGGGTTTGGAGCTAAACTTAGGGATTATAACGGTAAAAAATTCATGCACAAGTATGATGAACGTGAAGAATTGGCTTCCAGAGACATTGTAGCCAGGGCCATAGATAATGAATTAAAAATAAGCGGTTCGCCGTATGTTTACTTGGATTGTACACATCTCGACATGAAAAAATTTAAAGATCATTTCCCTAATATCACAGAAAAGTGTGCCTCTTTAGGAATTGATGTTGAAAATAATTTTATTCCTGTAGTTCCTGCATCACACTACATCTGTGGTGGTGTGAATGTCAATAAAAATGCCCGAACATCCATTAAGAAATTATATGCCTGTGGAGAAGTTACCAGAACAGGATTACATGGGGGAAATCGATTAGCTTCCAATTCTTTGTTGGAAGGGATTGTGTATGCTCATCGAGCCTTTTTACATGTTTCTAAAAAGTTTCACAAAACTACGGTTCCCGAAAATGTTCCGGAATGGAATGATAGTGGTGTGATTAAGAACATGGAGAAAGTTTTAATTACGCATGATAGAAATGAAGTGAAAACTATTATGAGTAATTACGTAGGAATAGTAAGGTCTAACGAACGATTATTACGTGCCGAAAAACGTTTGCATGTACTGTATGAAGATAACAAACGCTTGTATGACCATTC
>CAJIBV010000387.1_pt1 | contig 11591 bp, 12 predicted proteins | sample 9199431 | NCBI WGS metagenome assembly CAJIBV01 (sample SAMEA7708314, study PRJEB35096) | sediment metagenome | biome: marine neritic benthic zone biome [ENVO:01000025]; feature: sediment [ENVO:00002007]; material: shallow marine sediment [ENVO:03000034] sea grass bed [ENVO_01000059] ...
AGATCCACCGGGAATCCATAAGTGTCATACAATTCAAACACCTTTTCACCAGAAATAGTTTCTGAATTTCTTTCATTTACAATTTTGTTTAACAGGATCAAACCCTGATCAAGAGTTCTCAAAAAAGACGCTTCTTCTTCTTTGATGACGTTTTCTATTAGTTGTTTTTGACTTCTAAGCTCTGGAAAAGCAGTTCCCATTTTTTTACTTAATATATCTACCAACCTATAGATAAACGGATCTTTTTTATTTAAAAATGTGAATCCATACCGTACTGCACGGCGTAATATTCTTCGAATTACGTAACCGGCGCCAGTATTACTTGGCAATTGTCCGTCTGCTATAGAAAAGGCTACTGCCCGGACATGATCTGCAATAACACGAATAGCAACATCAATCGCTTCGTCCTTACCATATTCTTTGTTTGTAATGGTCTCTATTTCTCTAATAATCGGTGTAAATACATCGGTATCATAATTGGATTGCACACCTTGCAATATCATACACAAACGCTCAAATCCCATTCCGGTATCGATGTGCTTATTTGGCAAATTTTCCAACGAGCCATCTGCTTTACGGTTGTATTGTATAAACACTAAATTCCATATCTCAACAACCAATGGATGATCTTTATTCACTAATTCTCTTCCCGGTATTTTAGCTCTTTCTCTGTCCGATCTTATGTCTACATGAATCTCACTGCAAGGTCCACAAGGTCCCTGTTCTCCCATTTCCCAAAAATTATCCTTTTTATTGCCAAAAAGAATTCGATCTTCCGGAATAATAGCTTTCCAATACGCTAAGGCCTCATTATCCATAGTAACATTATCATCTTTATCGCCTTCAAAAACCGTTACGTACAAAATATCTTTATCAATTCCATACACTTCGGTCAGTAATTCCCAAGCCCAGGCTATGGCTTCTTTTTTAAAATAATCTCCAAAACTCCAATTACCTAACATTTCGAATAATGTATGATGATAGGTATCGTAACCCACTTCCTCCAGGTCATTGTGTTTACCAGATACACGAAGACATTTCTGAGTGTCTGCAATACGTTCACGCTTTGGCTGGGCATTCCCAAGAAAATATTCCTTGAAAGGAGCCATTCCGGAATTTACAAACATTAGGGTGGGATCATCCTTCAACACCATTGGTGCTGAAGGAACAATTAAATGCTGTTTACTTTTAAAAAAATCCAAAAATTTTGAACGTACCTCTTGAGATTTCATTTATGTTTTTTAATTATGTCTTCTTAGTCAATTAAGATATATCAACCAAAATTAAATCTTATTTCGCTTAATATGTGCTAAACACTTTGCTAAAATAAATAAGCTTAACTAGTTAAATTACTATTAATTAGAAACTATTTTTATATTTACACTACAAATGTATTTTATTTATTTAACGAAGTAAACCAACTTAGCACAAACAATCGTATTTATTTATGATAATATTTTTGTAGGTTTGTTCGTTTGCAATTCGTAAAAAACCGAAGAATATCATTGTACTGTAAGTTGCAAAAGTAGATAAATTAATGAGTAAGATAAAATATTATTACGATTCTGAAACTCTCTCTTACCGAAAAATTGAGCGCAAAAAAAGAAACACGATCAAATTCGCTTTTGCGTTTTTAACAGCAGCTGCTTTATTTGGTTTTATATTCATTTTTATTGCTAGTCAATATATCGAATCTCCAAAGGAAAAAGCTCTGAAAAGAGAGCTTAATAACATGCAATTGCAATACGGGTTATTAAATAAAAAGATGGCAGAGGCTGAAAAAGTCTTAGAAAATGTAGAAGAAAGAGATAACAATATATACAGGCTTTATTTTGAAGCCAATCCAATTCCGGAAGAACAAAGGCGAGCTGGATTTGGGGGAATTAACAGATACAAGGAACTTGAAGGCTTTGACAATTCTAAATTGATTGTGGAATCCAATAAAAAAATGGACATCCTTCAAAAACAGATCGTTGTTCAATCTAAATCTCTTGATGAGATTGCCAAACTTGCCGTAGATAAGGAAAAATTTCTCGCAACTATTCCTGCAATACAACCTGTTAGAAATGAAAATTTAAAACGAATGGCATCTGGTTTTGGTTACAGAAGTGACCCTTTTACCAAAGCAAGAAAATTTCATTATGGCATGGATTTTACCGCTCCAAGAGGCACGCCTATTTACGCAACCGGAGATGGGGTGGTGAAGCGTGCAGATAACAGGGCAGCAGGATATGGAAAGCACATCAGGATAGATCATGGGTATGGTTACGTTAGTCTGTATGCGCATTTATACAAATATAATGTTAAGAAGAATCAGAAAGTTGAAAGAGGAGATATTATAGGCTTTGTAGGGAGCACAGGTCGTTCTCAGGCACCGCATTTACATTACGAAGTTTTTAAAGATAAGGAACGGATTAACCCACTTAACTTCTACTACGGAAGTCTATCTGCCGAGGAATTTACTGAACTACTACAACGTGCATCAGTTGAAAATCAATCTTTTGATTAATATGCATATTGATTTACCGGAAAAACGATATTATAATATTGGCGAAGTAGCCAAGGCCTTCAATGTTAATGCTTCCTTGATTCGTTTTTGGGAAAAGGAGTTTGATGTGCTGAAGCCAAAGAAAAATGCAAAAGGAAACAGAAAATTCACCCAGGAGGATATCAAAAATCTTCAATTCATTTATCATCTTGTTAAAGAGCGTGGTTTTACCCTGGAAGGAGCTAAAACTCACCTCAAAGAAGAAAAGCAAAAAACCCTCAATAATTTTGAGATAATTCGTAAATTAGAGACTGTTAAAAACAAATTGATTAAAATTAAAAATCAACTCTAAAACAAACTTAAAAGATGAAAAAATGGCTTGTTCCATTAATTATAATTGTTGTAATTATTTTTGGAATTTACAATTGGGCGGTAGGATTTAACAATACTGCGGTAGAACATGAAGCAAATGCCAAAACAGCTTGGTCTAATGTAGAAAGTTCTTATCAACGAAGAAACGACCTTATCGGAAATTTGGTCAAAACAGTTCAGGGTGCTGCCGATTTTGAAAAAAGCACGTTAACGGCAGTTATTGAAGCTCGGGCCAAGGCAACCTCAACTACTATCGATCCTACTAATCTTACACCGGAAAACATGGCAGCGTTCCAGGAAGCCCAAAGCGGTTTAAGTGGAGCATTATCAAGATTGCTCGTCACTGTTGAGGCCTATCCGGAACTTAAGGCCAATCAGAATTTTATGGATCTGCAGAACCAATTAGAAGGCACAGAAAACAGAATTAATGTAGCGAGAGACCGATATAACGAAGCCGTTAATACCTATGATATCTTTACGACCAAATTCCCGGGTAAAATTTTGGCTGGTCTATTTGGTTTTGAAGAAATGCCTCGATATCAATCAGATCCCGGATCGGAAAAAGCGCCAGACATAGAATTCGATTTTAAATAAAATCTTTTAAATAAGTCCATCATGTCAATCGTAGAAGATTTCTTGACCCATAAAGAGGAACAGGAGATCATTGAGGCTATACGCACTGCTGAAAATAATACCTCAGGGGAAATTCGTGTGCACATTGAACGAGGCTCTAAAACAGATAGTTTTGATAGGGCTTTGGAAGTATTTCATTTTTTGAAAATGGACAATACGAAGCTTCAAAACGGCGTGCTTATATATGTAGCCGTAGATGATAAGAACTTTGTGATCTATGGCGATAAAGGCATAAATGATGTCGTACCTGCTAATTTTTGGGATGCGACCAAAGACATTATGGTCTCACATTTTAAAAAGGGAGATTTTAAACAGGGTTTGGTAGAAGGTGTTTTAAAGGCTGGAGAAGAACTACAGAAACACTTCCCCTGGGACTATATGGACAGAAACGAGTTACCGGACAGCATCTCTAAAGGATAAATGTTTAGACATAAGAACATATTCCTCTTTTTTTTCTTAAGCCTTTGCAATGGCTTACTGTTCAATGCCTATGCACAATTTGAAATACCCGATAAGCCGGATTTTCAAACCAGTGTCTACGATTATATAAATCTCTTATCTCCGTCTGAAAAAAGCAATTTAGAAGAAAAACTTGTAAAATATTCCGATACCACCTCAACCCAAATTGTAGTCGCCATAATTAGTTCTACCGAAGGGGAGTATATTAATTATCTGGCTACCAACTGGGCTGAAAATTGGGGAATCGGACAGGAAAAGGAAGATAATGGCGTATTTATCCTTTTGGCGAGAAACGACCGGAAAATTAACATCAGTACTGGTTATGGAGTCGAGCATTTGCTTACAGATAAAATGTGCAGCCAGATCATAAACAGGGATATTATACCTTATTTTAAACAAAATGACTACTATGGTGGCTTGAATAAGGGAGCAGATTCCATTTTTATGGTCCTTAATGGTGAATACCAGGGAACCAGGCAATCGGATGGTGGAGATTTTCCTGTTATTGTCATCATATTCCTGATAATCATATTCATAATCTTTATAATAGCTATAGCTAAAAGCAAAGGCGGAGGCGGTGGCAGAAGGCGTTACAGATCCAATACTGATGATATTCTTGAAGCCATCATATTAAGCAAAATGGGGAAAGGTAGTTTTGGCCGAAAATCCGGCGGATTTGGTGGCTGGAGTGGAGGCAGTTCTTCCGGTGGTGGATTTGGCGGCGGATTCGGTGGTGGCAGTTTTGGAGGTGGTGGCGCCTCAGGTGGATGGTAATTACAACACAAAAAATACTATTTAGTTTATTAAACCCAATCCTACTATTCTTGACTACTTTAGAGTAAATTGTCATGATTAACTTATTTCGTAAAATTCGCAGGCAACTTGTCAAAGAAAATAAATTCCGAAATTATTTTAAATACGCTCTTGGTGAAGTGGTCATTATTATGCTTGGTATTTTCTTTGCCTTACAACTTCAAATTTGGAATGAAAAACGTAAGCAAGAAGCGCTATTTAAAGTCACATTGGAACAATTATATAATACTATAACTGATGACTCCTGGCACTTCGATGCAACATCAATCCTAGGCGAAGGAATAGTTGAAGTTATAGATCAGTTACTTTTGTTCAATGATAGTATACCTTCAGAGAGTTTACCTACAGGGCTTTGGTATATAACCTTAACCACTGATAATCAATTTAACTCTGAAACCATTCAAATTCTAGAAAATTTAGAATACAACACCGGAAATATAAAACAGAACTATTTGGCAAAGCAACTTATGGGATATGGTACTCTTGTAAATGAAAAATCTAAAAGTGCATTTCCGATAGAAAATACCATTGATGACATGCTATTACAAAATAATATTCCTATTCCTGGCTTTGATTTGAACAATCAACATGAAGGTTATATTGTTGATAGTACTTATTATACCGAAAGAGACATTTTGAATGCGAGTAAGTTAGTAAAGGATGAAAATTTTAGAACTCATTTAAAAACTCAGCGGACAGTGATATCTTTACGTGTTCTGGATTTTAAAGAATTGCACAATGATGCTCTTGCCATGCTCAGTCTTATCAAACGATATCATCCTGAGGTGAAATTATTATTTCAAGATGTTGGAATTATAGGAACCTCCATAAATGGTTTTGATGATGTTGGAGCTAAATCAACGCCAATGACATTAACAGATGAAGAGCAAAGTATATGGGAAATTGATTTGTATTTAAAACAAGGACGTGTAAAATTTAGGTGTCGAGATAGTTGGGCAATTAATTGGGGTGGTAACAATTTTCCAAAAGGGAAAGCATTAGATCATGGCCCCGATATTACTATACCTGAAGCTGGAAATTACCGTGTTGTACTTAATTTAACAGACAACACCTATGATTTTATTAAAATAAAGAAATAATTACTTTTTACGCATATAAACACTTATCGGGACACCATGAAAATCGAAATGATCCCTTAGTTTATTTTCTAAAAAGCGTTTGTACGGTTCTTTTACATATTGGGGTAAATTGCAAAAAAAGGCAAACTGTGGTTGCGGTGTTGGCAACTGCATGATGTACTTGATCTTTACATATTTCCCCTTATAAGCTGGTGGCGGATTATGTTCTATTATGGGCAACAGTACGTCATTAAGTGCACTGGTTTTAATACGCTTGGATCTGTTCTTATATACTTCAACAGCCGTTTCTATCGCTTTAAAAATACGCTGTTTGGTTAAAGCCGAAATGAATACGATAGGCACATCTGTAAATGGTTCGATCTGCTTGCGTATATGTTTTTCAAATTCTTTTGTGGTCTTGTGGTCTTTTTCAACAAGATCCCATTTATTTACCAGTATTACAATTCCTTTTCTGTTACGTTCAGCTAACCAAAAGATATTCTGTACCTGACCATCAAAGCCTCTTGTCGCATCCACTAGTAACAGGCAAACATCACTATGTTCTATGGCGCGCACACTGCGCATTACAGAATAGAATTCCAGGTCTTCCTTAACTTTAGATTTCCTTCGGATGCCTGCTGTATCTACCAGGTTGAATTCAAATCCAAATCGGTTGTATTTGGTATCTATAGAGTCTCGTGTAGTTCCGGCTATATCGGTAACTATATAGCGATCCTCACCAATCAATGCATTAATAAAGGATGATTTTCCCGCGTTCGGTCGACCTACAACGGCAAAGCGAGGCAACTCTTCCTCTTCAACCTCTTCTTTTTCGGGTAAGGCATTCACCAGGTCATCTAACAAGTCTCCGGTCCCACTTCCATTTATACTGGCAATACAATAATAATCGCCTAAACCCAGGGAATAGAACTCCACAGCATCCTCGGCACGTTTGCTGTTATCTACCTTGTTTACGACCAGAAAAACAGGCTTACTAACTTTACGTAATAGTTTCGAAACATCTTCATCCATTCCGGTAACGCCATCCTCAACATTTACCATGAAAATAATGGCATCAGCTTCATCAATTGCCAGTTCAACCTGCTTGTCTATTTCAGCTTCAAACACATCATCGCTCCCAAGGACATAGCCTCCGGTATCTATCAAAGAGAACTCCTTTCCATTCCAATCACTTTTGCCATAGTGTCTGTCCCTGGTCACACCACTTACGGCATCCACGATCGCCTCTCTTCGCTGTATCAGACGATTAAAAAAAGTGGATTTCCCAACATTTGGCCTCCCTACTATGGCTACTATACTGCTCATGTTTCTAAAATTGTTTGCAAAGGTAGTGTTTACTAACTGAAAAAAATAGTATTTTAATATCCTTAAACGCAAAACCATATGCCATTACCTAATGAAGTTGTTTTAAGACCTCGGTTTAAAATAGAACTTAACAGAGACAACGAAAGTGCACTAAAAGTTTTTGATGAAGCGAAATCCAAACAAAAGGATTTTGTAGTTAGCCGGGTCGACGATCATGTGTTTATAAGGTTTCCAAAAGAAAAACAGCATTTTTGGTCACCACAACTGCATTTGGAAATTAATGAGGTAAGTGACAAATCCAGCTTATTACATGGATTGTTTGGACCAAATCCTACGGTTTGGACACTATTTATGTTCTTACATTTTTTTGTGGTTGTAGTTTTTATAGGATTTGGAGCCTGGGCCTACTCGAACTGGTCCTTAGAAACCTCTTTTGGCATACAAATAGCCGTGATGATATTGATGGTTATTTGCTGGTTTGTGCTATATTTCGCAGGTCGATTTGGAAAATATAAAGGAAAGGCAGAAATGCACCAACTTCATAATTTCATGAATAAAAGTCTAAACCTGTAAAATCAAGCGTATCTATTTATACACGCCGTTCAATTCATTCATTCAAAAAACATTTTAGTATGAAAAATAACATTACCGCGATCATTTTTGGTCTAGCCATAGTTTTTGCAGCTTATCTTTTGGGAAACGCCTATGTAAACAGAAATAAAGCCGATGGAACCATTTCTGTAACCGGATTGGGAAAGGCAGATTTCACGTCGGACCTGATTGTCTGGGAAGGATCATTTGCTAAAGAAAGTTCTAACCTCAAGCAGGCATACAGCGACCTGGAAAAAGATAAAAGCATCATTTCAGAATACCTGAAAACTAAAGGAATTACCGAAGATGAGCTGGTATTTAATGCTGTGAACAGCAGGAAGAATACGCGTGCAAAATATTCGTCAGATGGAAAATATATTGGAGAAGAATTCCTGGGCTATATTTTAACCCAATCCCTACAAATAGAATCTAAAGACGTTGAAAAAGTAGAGAAAATTTCCAGGGAGATTACAGAACTCCTTAACAAAGGCATTCAATTCTATTCCCAGCCTCCACGGTATTATTACACAAAACTGGCCGACCTGAAAATTGAAATGATCTCGAAAGCTACGGAAGATGCCAGGATAAGAGCCGAAAAAATAGCCGAGAATTCCGGTGGTAAATTAAACGACCTCATATCTGCTAAAATGGGAATATTTCAAATAACAGGACAGAATTCGAACGAAGATTATTCCTGGGGTGGTACGTACAACACGTCTTCTAAGGAAAAAACTGCATCTATCACTATGAAGTTGAATTATGAAGTGGAATAAGAGTTATTGCTGATAGCCAAAGCGTTTTAGCTGCCTCTGGTCACTTCGCCAATTCTTGTTGACCTTAACGAATAATTCCAAATGAACCTGTTTGCCAAAGAATTTCTCCAGGTCTTTTCTGGCTTCAACGCCTACTCGCTTTAGTGCAGAACCTTTATGTCCGATAATAATTCCCTTTTGAGTGTCTCGTTCAACCATAATAACGGATCGAATACGAATAATGTTCTCTTCCTCAAAGAACTCATCGGTATCGACCTCGACTGCATAGGGAATCTCCTTTTTATAATGCATCAGGATCTTTTCGCGAATCGTCTCATTCACAAAAAAGCGTTCAGGCTTATCGGTTAACTGGTCTTTTGGATAAAATGGTGGTGATTCCGGAAGTAACTCAATTATCCTGTCGAACACTTCTTTTACATTGAATCCCGTTAAAGCCGAAATAGGAAAAAATTCGGCATTAGGAACTTTGTTCTGCCATAGTTCAGCCTGTTCCTCCAATTGTTCCTGGTTGGAACCATCAATTTTATTCAAGAGCAATAAAACAGGTATTTTAGAATTGGTTATCTTATTGAAAAAACCTTCGTCCTTTAGCTCTTTTTCACCAATCTCGACCATATAGATCAACACATCGGCATCTTCAAAAGCGGATTTCACAAAATCCATCATGCTTGCCTGCAATTCGTAAGCCGGTTTAATAATTCCGGGGGTATCAGAAAGAATGACCTGAAAATCATCCCCGTTCACAATACCCAGAATTCTATGGCGAGTTGTTTGCGCTTTGGAGGTGATGATCGATAACTTCTCCCCTATAAAGGCATTCATAAGAGTAGATTTACCCACATTCGGATTCCCAATAATATTTACAAAACCTGCCTTATGCATCAAAAAAATTCTTTGACTGCAAAGGTAATGCTTAATTAAATAGGAATACTAATTAAAAAATGTTCACAGGCTGAAATCGATAATTCAAACTCTGGTAGATTTTGCACCTTATTATTAAAAAATAGTTACGCTTAGATTATAATATCTTTAAATTAAAACGTTTATAATTATAGACCTGTTAAAATGTTTTATTTTTGATTATATGGCGAATCTTCTGAAACGATATTTTGTTGCAATTCTCGTATTAGTTTTTCTAATGGGATGCTCTAATAATGAAGAATCTGAAACCGTGGATCTGGAACAATCCGGAATTCTCGCAAACTGGAAATTCGAAAAACGATTCGTTAACAATATTGCCAATCTGGCTGTTGAATGTTGCGATTATATAGAATTTAGTGATGACAGCCACAATAATGACCTGAAAGGAAGTTTCACGAGTAGCGGAACCGGTTATGAAACCTTTGGAACCTTCGAAATAAATACGACCAGCCAGGTTATTACATTTCATTTTGACGATAACCAATTAATTTATTGGTATGACCTGCAGGGAGATCGATTAACTTTCGATTTTGAAGAAAATGGTCAAGAAGTCGAAGAGGTCTGGGTTAGAGTTGAATAAATTCCGATTCTATACAATTCAAAGAAACCCCTTACTCCCTAATATTAATTCAATTTTCCTTTTCCGAAATAAACAACCATAATTACCGGGTACTCTAATTATTTTTTACCTTGTCGGTTTTTAATTTTAAATCCATTACAATGAAACTAATAAAAGAATTCAAGGAATTTACGGTAAAAGGTAATATGGTCGATATAGCCATTGGTGTGATCATTGGAGCATCCTTCAATAAGGTTGTGGATGTTCTGGTAAAACAGATTTTTATGCCACCTTTATCTATGTTAACCAATGGCGTTAACTGGCGGAATAAAAAAATAATTTTGCAGGAAGCCATAATTGAAAATGGCGCTGCTCAATCTGAAGAAATAGCTATTGGTTATGGTCAGCTTTTCGAAGTATTGCTCGATTTCTTTATTATTGGACTAACCGTATTCCTGGTAGTTAAGTTCATAAATATCATCCGCGATAAGGCAGAAGATCCTAAAGATGTGACCATTAAAACACCAAAGGACATAGAATTGTTAAATGAATTGACTGTTTTAATGAAAAAACAAAATGAACTGCTTGAAAAAAATAAATAATACCCGTGATCAACCCGATTTTATAACGAGAATAGCCGTCTTGTAAACTTTAATATCCTATTCAAAAAAATTAAAATGCTATATTTAACATGATAATGCTTTATACATAAATTCCCTTAATCAATTTTATATTACAGGAATTCAGGTAAACAAAGCCTTATTAATGTATCCCATGAAGCACTTGAACAAAGTTTTAATCGTATTACTTTTTTTAGGTTGGTCCTGCGAATCACCGGTACCTAAGGATGATGATTCTCCTGTCTTTGTCAATACAGTTAACAGGGATCTGGAAGACATTAAAAAAGACGGCAAATTAAAAGCCCTGCTCGTTTACAGCTCCACAAGTTACTTTCTGTACAAGGGAAAACCTATGGGTTACGAGTATGAATTGCTACAAAGACTGGCAGATCATTTAGAGTTAGACCTCGAAATTAAAGTCTCCAAAGATCTCGATCTGTTGCTTGAAGATCTTATTCAGGGTGAGGTAGACATTATGGCTCATGGCATTGCCATAACATCGGAAAGAAAAAAGATTGTCTCTTTTACAGATCCGCTTTATGTGACCAACCAGGTACTCGTACAACGAAAACCTGATTACTGGCGTAAAATGACCCTGGACAACATCCGTAAACAACTTGCACAGGACCCTTTAGATCTGATCGGCGATACGGTTTCTGTACGTAAAAATTCTAATTATTTCGATCGCTTAACAAACCTGTCTAAAGAGATTGGCGGCGACATCATTATAAAAACTTTGGAAGGTACGATCTCTACAGATGAAATTATTAAGATGGTCGCCGATGGCAAGATAAAATACACACTTTCTAATAAGAACCTGGCCAGTATTAATGCGTCCTATTATCCCATGTTGGATATCGATGTTCCCATGAGCTCCAAACAACGGATTGCCTGGGCTGTTCGCAGCAATTCACCGGAATTATTAGAGGCAACCAATAACTGGCTCAAGAGCCAAAG
>CAJIBV010000403.1_pt1 | contig 11309 bp, 5 predicted proteins | sample 9199431 | NCBI WGS metagenome assembly CAJIBV01 (sample SAMEA7708314, study PRJEB35096) | sediment metagenome | biome: marine neritic benthic zone biome [ENVO:01000025]; feature: sediment [ENVO:00002007]; material: shallow marine sediment [ENVO:03000034] sea grass bed [ENVO_01000059] ...
AATGGTTAAACCTGGAGGAAAAATGGTTTACGCAACCTGTTCTGTTTTACCATCTGAAAATCAGGAACAGGTGAAAGAATTCCTAACGTCTGAATTGGGAAAAGATTTTATATTTGTCGAGGATAAAAAAATATTATCACATCAGTCTGGCCATGACGGATTTTATATGGCATTGTTAGAAAAAAAATAATCCCAAATTTTATATGAAGCATTATTACTCAGTTTTCTTTTTATTGTTCTCCATTATTTCATTTGGACAAATTCCAACCAATTATTATGATAGTGCAAACGGATTGTCTGGAAATACTCTGAAAACAGAATTAAAAAACATTACTACAACTGGTCATACTACGCGTACATATGACCAGCTATATGACGGAGTTGGCATAAGCGGTTCTCAAGGTTACATTGATACACATTCAGATATTGCAGTTAGTTCAGGGAACAATTATGAAAATGATGGGACAATTTTAGATGTGTATTCTGAAAACCCATCAGATAACGATGGTAACCCTTCCACGCCAACTCCAAATAACGACCCTTATAACTTTAATCATGGAGAAAGTCAATGTGGCAATCAAACTGCAGAAGGCGATTGTTACAATCGGGAACATTTGGTGCCTCAATCTTCTTTTGGAAGTGCCTTCCCAATGCAGAGTGATATTCACCATGTTATTCCAACAGATGGTCGTGTAAACAATTTTAGAGGTTCTTTGCCTTTCGGCGAAGTGGCTACTGCGGATTTTACATCCTTAAATGGTTCTTTAAGAGGTAGTAGTGATATAGTTGGATATTCCGGAACCATGTTCGAACCTATTGACGAATTTAAGGGCGATATAGCACGAGCACTGCTATATTTTGCAACCCGTTATGAAGATACTGTTAATGGATATACAAGTTTCGATATGTTTAACGGGACCCAAGATCAGGTATTTCAGACCTGGGCAATCAATATGCTGTTAGATTGGCATTATAATGTCGATCCTGTAGACCAAAGAGAAATAGACCGAAACAATGCTTCATACAACTTTCAAGGCAATGCGAACCCTTTTGTAGATCATCCCGAATATGCAAATTTAATTTGGAATCCAACTACCGATACCCATTCTCCGGATGCAATAACCGATTTGGATGCCTTAAATCCCACTTCAAGTACAATAGACTTGACTTGGACCGAACCTTTTGATAATGTTGGAGTAACATCTTATGACATATATGTTGATGGTAGTAATACATACAATACTTCAAATACTAATTTTACAGTAACAGGATTAATCAGTGAAACAAATTATTGTTTTACGGTTTATGCCAAAGATGCGGCAGGTAACACATCAACAGTGAGTAATCAGGATTGCGCAAATACATTGGCTTCTGGAGGTGGAATGGTGGATTTATTCTTTTCAGAATATGTTGAAGGAAGTGGAACAAATAAAGCCCTGGAAATTGCAAACTTTACAGGTTCTTCTGTTAACTTATCGTCCTATTCACTGAAATTGGCTTCAAATGCTAATAATTTTTCGACAACCTATAATTTTCCAATTGTTTCAATTGCAAATGGCGATGTATTTGTGGTTGCAAATAGTGGATTATCATCAAGCTGTCAATCTCAACAGGATGACGTCAACAATTCTATAACTGGTTTTAATGGAAATGATGCTATTGGTTTATTTAAAGATGACGCACTGATAGATATAATTGGAATAGAAGGCGATGGCGGAACATTTGCAGAAAATGAGACGCTTATAAGGAAACCAACAGTTGAGTTTCCAACAACTACTTTTGATATTAACGAATGGAATGTTGAAGCACAAGATGATTGTTCCAATTTAGGTGCTCATAATCAAACTTTGAGTATTCTCTACAATTCCATTTACGAAATAGACTTTTTTCCGAATCCTTTAAAAGGAAATAGATTATTTATTAACACAAATGAATATCTTAATATCGAAATATTTAATGTTTTAGGAAAAAATGTGTTGATTGATAAAATAAACAATAACAAAAATTATCTTGATTTAAAGAATTTAAGCAAGGGAATTTATTTAGTTAGATTAAGCAAAGGCAATCAATCCATAACCAAAAAACTTATCAAACAATAAATTCTAAAAAAATCATTATATAAAAGAAGGCCATTTTAAATGGTCTTTTTTATTTTTATGACATGATTTCAAAAGAGTTTTCGGAATATCTTTCAAACCTAATAGGATCCAATATCAATAAGATTCAATCTGTTTCCGGAGGTGATATATCGGCTGCTTTTTTACTACAAACCAACCAGAACAATTACTTTTTAAAAGTGAACAGTAAACCTTGGGCTTTAGATATGTTTAAGGCCGAAGCAAAAGGTTTAAAAGCCATTTTAAATTCAAATGCCATTGCAACACCAAATGTCATTGCATTTAACACTTTTGGAAATGAAGCTTTTCTTTTGATGGACTATGTCGAAACCAAAAGAGCTAGTTCAACCGATTTAGAAATATTTGGTAGGCAATTAGCTCATTTACATCTCGTAACTTCAAATGAATTTGGATTTGATGACAATAACTTTATTGGTAGTTTACATCAAAGCAACAAAAAACACAAAACCTGGAACGATTTTTACATTGAAGAACGCTTAATTACTCAATTACAATTAGCTGAAACAAGAGGATTATTGAAACATTCGGAAATTCTAAAGACAGAATTGATGAAGAACATTTGTAATGATTATTTCAAGGATATTCGGCCATCCTTGTTACATGGAGATCTTTGGTCCGGAAATTATTTTATCTCCCTAGGGGGAATGCCAATTTTAATCGATCCTGCAGTATACTTTGGACATAGTGAAGTGGATATTGCAATGAGTAAATTATTTGGTGGATTCGGGGCTACTTTTTATCAAGCCTACCATGAAATCATTCCAGAAGATGAATTCACAAAAAACAGAATAGAACTCTATCAGTTGTATTATTTATTGGTACACCTCAACTTGTTTGGCCGATCTTATTATGGAAGCGTCAAAAGTATCCTGAACAAGTATTTTTAATTGTGAATTAAAACGTGAATAACTTCTCGTTCAGTCCTAAAATTTAAAGGTTCTTTTACTTCAAAAAGATTAAATTTGCACTTAACTTAAACGATACACCAACTTACAATGATTCATTTCTTTGGAGACCTAAAAGACAAAATATTTGCAGTTCAATCAACAGAAAATTTATCAGCTGTAACCGTTTCAAAATTAACATGGCTTTTTGGTAACCAACCCAAAATAGATCAAGCATCTTTGGATGCTTTTTTTATTGGTCCTAGAGCTGCCATGATTACACCCTGGAGTACCAATGCTGTTGAGATTACTCAGAACATGGCAATTTCCGGAATTATCAGGATTGAAGAGTTTCATGCCATAACTAAGGATTTTTCAGATTATGATCCGATGCTTTCCCAAAAATACAATGGATTGAGTCAAGATGTGTTTACAATCGATATTCAACCTGAACCTATTTTAGAGATTGATGATATAGCCAGTTACAATCAACAAGAGGGTTTGGCATTAAGTGATGACGAAGTTGAATATTTAGAAAACTTATCAAAAAGACTAAACCGAAAATTAACCGATTCAGAGGTATTCGGATTTTCACAGGTAAATTCTGAACACTGTCGACATAAGATCTTCAACGGGACCTTTGTAATTGATGGTGAAGAAAAACCAACTTCACTTTTCAAACTGATTAAAGAAACATCTAAACAAAATCATAACGACATTGTTTCTGCATACAAAGACAATGTGGCATTCATAAAAGGTCCCACTGTGGAACAGTTTGCACCTAAAAGAGCAGATATTCCTGAATACTATGAAACAAAGGAATTCGATTCTGTCATTTCTCTTAAAGCAGAAACACATAATTTTCCAACAACTGTTGAACCATTTAATGGAGCTGCAACTGGTTCCGGAGGTGAAATTCGCGATAGGCTAGCTGGTGGAAAGGGTTCGATTCCATTGGCCGGAACGGCTGTTTACATGACATCCTATTCACGATTGGAAGAAAACCGACCATGGGAAAAAGCTTTTCCTGCACGTGATTGGTTATACCAAACTCCAATCGATATTTTAATAAAAGCATCCAATGGAGCATCAGACTTCGGCAACAAATTCGGTCAACCATTAATCAGTGGTTCTTTATTGACATTTGAGCATGAAGAAAAGCATCCAACCGCTCTCAATAAACAGGCAAGGAAATTAGGATACGACAAAGTCATTATGCTTGCTGGTGGCATTGGTTATGGAATCGCAGACCAAGCCATAAAAGACACACCTAAAAGTGGTGATAAAGTAGTGATCCTAGGCGGTGACAACTACCGAATAGGAATGGGAGGAGCTGCTGTATCATCGGCAGATACAGGAGAATTTGCATCTGGAATTGAATTGAATGCTGTACAACGCTCCAACCCGGAAATGCAAAAACGTGCTGCCAATGCTGTTCGAGGCATGGTTGAAAGCGATGAAAATTTCATCGTTTCCATTCATGACCATGGCGCGGGTGGACATTTAAATTGCCTTTCTGAATTGGTTGAGGAAACAGGAGGAATAATCGATTTAGACGCCTTGCCAATTGGCGACCCAACCTTATCAGCCAAGGAAATAATTGGTAACGAATCCCAGGAACGAATGGGGTTGGTAATTTCAGAAGACCATATTGAGCACTTGCATAAAATTGCAGATAGAGAACGTTCGCCTTTCTACACAGTTGGTGATGTAACAGGTGATGAAAGATTCACTTTTGAGTCCAAATCCAAAGGCGATAAACCAATGGATTTGGCATTGGAAGACATGTTTGGAAGTTCACCAAAAACCATCATGAATGATGTTACCATTGAAAGAAATTATGGAGGTATTTCCTATGACCCAAATAATTTCCATAACTATTTAGATCAGGTTTTACAGTTGGAAGCAGTCGCATGTAAGGATTGGTTAACTAATAAAGTTGACAGATGCGTTGGAGGAAAAGTTGCCAAGCAACAATGTGTTGGTCCTTTACAAATTCCGTTGAACAATGTTGGTGTTATGGCTTTAGATTATAAAGGAAAAGAGGGCATTGCTACCTCTATAGGTCATTCTCCAATTTCTGGATTGATTAATCCTATTTCTGGAAGTAGAAATTCAATAACTGAATCGTTAACCAATATTATTTGGGCACCTTTAAAAGATGGATTAAAAAGCGTTTCATTATCTGCGAACTGGATGTGGCCTTGCAAAAACGAAGGTGAAGACGCTCGTTTATTTGAAGCTGTTGAAGCAGTTTCAGAGTTTTCGATTGATTTAGGAATTAATGTGCCAACAGGAAAAGATTCTCTTTCCATGAAGCAAAAATATCCTGACGATGATGTGATTGCTCCTGGAACGGTGATTATTTCTGCAGCGGCCAATTGTAATGATATCACCAACGTCGTTGAGCCTGTATTCAAAAAAAATGGAGGAAATATCTATTATATCAATATTTCCCAAGATGAATTTAAATTAGGCGGCAGCTCGTTTGCCCAAATCATGAACAAGATTGGAAGCAATACACCTACTGTAAAAAGTGCTGCTTATGTGAAGACCGTTTTCATTACCATTCAAAAATTAATTGCAGAAGGTCAAATCGTTGCAGGACACGATGTGGCCTCTGGTGGATTGATTACTACTTTGCTGGAGATGTGTTTTGCCGATAATTATTTAGGTGCTGAATTGGATATTTCTGAATTGAATCAGAAAGATTCAATAAAAGTACTGTTTTCTGAAAATTCCGGAATTGTGATCCAAGCAAAAGATGACTCAATTGAATCGGTTTTAGCTGATGCGAAAATTGAATTCTTCAACATTGGAAAAGTAACCGAAAGTGATGTCTTGAGTATTATCAATCAATCTGAAGTATTCTCTCTAACGGTATCTAGGTTGCGTGATGTTTGGTACAAGACCTCTTTCCTACTCGACGAAAAGCAAACTGCCAATAATTTGGCTGAAGAACGTTACAATAACTATAAAAATCAGCCTTTAGAATATACCTTCCCAAGACATTTCACCGGAACATTACCAGTTATAGATGACAGTAAACCAAGACCTAAAGCAGCAATAATCCGTGAAAAAGGTAGTAATTCTGAACGCGAATTGGCAAATGCTATGTATTTAGCCGGATTTGATGTTAAAGATGTTCATATGACCGATTTAATTTCCGGTCGTGAAACATTAGAGGATATTCAGTTTGTGGGCGCTGTTGGTGGATTTAGCAATTCTGATGTATTGGGTTCTGCCAAAGGTTGGGCAGGTGCTTTTTTATACAACGAAAAAGCGAATACAGCGTTGCAGAATTTCTTTAAGCGTGAAGATACTTTATCAGTTGGGATCTGCAATGGTTGTCAATTATTTATGGAACTGGAAGAAATCAATCCTGAACATGAAGTTCATGGTAAAATGGTTCATAACGATTCACATAAACACGAAAGTTCATTTACATCAGTAAAAATTCTGAAAAATAATTCGGTTATGCTTTCTACATTAGCCGGAAGCACCCTTGGTGTTTGGATTTCTCATGGAGAGGGTAAATTCGATTTACCATATTCTGAAAATAAATACAATATTGTGGCCAAATATGGTTACGAAGGTTATCCTCATAATCCTAATGGATCAGATTATAATACCGCGATGATGTGCGACAAAACTGGTCGTCATTTAGTTGCGATGCCACATATTGAACGTTCCACATTCCAATGGAATTGGGCTTGCTACCCAGCTGGTAGAAAAGATGACGTGTCGCCTTGGTTGGAAGCTTTTGTAAATGCGAGGAAGTGGATAGAATATAATTCTTAATTCAGTTTTAACCTAATAATTAAGGAGTTGTCAATAAAACATCTCCTTTTTTAAGAATCCTTATTTGATTATCCTAGTTATTTTTATATTTTGCAATACTTCTAAAGCGAAAACGACTAATGGTAGAAATTACAAGACTGTTTGATTTTCCATATTATCAGATGGAAAAATACAATTTAGATGCTGCTTTAGTAACCAAATATGATGGAGAATGGATTAAAACTTCAACCAAGGAATATCTAGATAAAGCAAATGCCGTAAGCAGAGCGTTGTTGAAATTAGGTGTAAAAAAGGATAATAAAATTGCCGTAATTTCTTCTACAAATAGAACAGAATGGAATATAGTTGATATAGGTGTCTTACAAATAGGAGCTCAAAATATTCCTATTTACCCTACTATTTCATCAGAAGATTATGAGTATGTCTTAAACCACAGTGAATCGATTTATTGTTTTGTTTCTGATCATGATGTATTTGAAAAAGTTAAAAAGATCAAATCTAAAACTAAATTAAAAGAAGTTTATTCGTTTGATCAAATAGTGGGATGCAAACATTATTCAGAATTATTTGAAATCGGACAGGATGAAAGTATTCAACCTGAAGTTGAAAAAAGGAAGGAAGAAGTGAAGCCTTCAGATTTAGCTACTATAATTTACACGTCCGGTACAACAGGAACACCTAAAGGGGTAATGCTTTCTCATCATAATATAGTCAGCAACGTTTTAGACAGTATCCCAAGGCTTCCAATTATTGAAGGAGGAAATACAAAAGTATTAAGTTTTTTACCTATTTGTCATATATTCGAACGTGTTCTCATTTATATATATCAGCATGCAGGAACAAGCATTTTTTTTGCCGAAAGTATCGAAAAAATTGGTGATAATGCCAGAGAAATTAAACCTGAACTAATGAGTGTAGTTCCTCGTTTACTCGAGAAAGTATTTGATAAAATTTATGCAAAAGGAGATGAATTAAAGGGTATCAAAAGAATGTTATTCTATTGGGCTATAGAGCTTGGTGAAAAGTATAAACCATATGGAGCCAATGGTTGGTGGTATGAGTTTAGATTAAAAATTGCAAGAAAATTAATTTTTAGTAAATGGAAGGAAGCTTTAGGTGGTAACTTAGGCACTATGGTTTCTGGTAGTGCTGCATTACATCCGAGACTTTCAAGAATTTTTTGTGCCTCAGGAATGATGATTATGGAGGGATATGGCCTAACTGAAACCTCTCCTGTTGTCTCTGTTGGAATGTATAAGAACAATATGTTTAAAATTGGTACGGTTGGGAAACCTATAGCTAATATTGAAGTTAAAATTGCTGATGATGGAGAAATTTTAATAAAAGGACCAAATGTAATGCAAGGTTACTATAAAGATCCTAAAAAAACTGAAAGTGTTATGACCGGAGATTATTTCCACACCGGTGATAAAGGTGAAATCGACGAGGATGGATTTTTAAAAATAACCGGCCGAAAGAAGGAAATGTTTAAAACCTCCGGTGGGAAATATGTTATTCCAACACTTCTTGAAAATGAATTAAAAGAATCCCATTTTATTGAACAAGCCATGGTTGTTGGTGAAGGTGAAAAAATGCCGGCTGTGTTAATTCAACTAAATTTTGAATTCGTTAGAGATTGGATAGATAGGAAGTATATTGAAATAGGTAAGACTTCACAAGAAATAATATCTTCAGAGATTATTAAACAAAGGATTCAAAAAGAAATTGACAAGTGCAATAAGAATTTTGGAAAATGGGAACAGATGAAAAAATTTGAACTGACTCCGGATGTTTGGTCTATAGATGCTGGACACCTTACTCCTACCATGAAAATGAAGCGCAGCGTTATTAAGGAAATGTATAAAGACCTTTACGAAAAAATATATCGTCCTTAATTCTCAATCTCATATTTGGCCGTTTTGTGCTCTTAATTGTTTTCACGATTAATATTTATTTGCTATGCGTGCATAATTTTTTATAAATTTACTATGCATGCATAACATATTTTACTATCTTTGAATATTCCAATAATTATATGAAAGAAAAAACAATAGATTATGTACTGAGAACCACATGGTTAGCAGTAACAAAAATGTACAACGAACAAGCTGCAAAGTTCGACACTACTATGGCTACTGGTTTTACATTACTAAGTATCGATCCGGAAGAAGGGACACCATCCACGTCTCTTGGTCCAATCATGGGAATGGAAGCCACCAGTCTTTCTAGAATATTAAAAACAATGGAAGAAAGAGGTCTAATTGAACGTAAACCTAATCCGGATGATGGCCGCGGAGTTTTAATTCATTTAACAGATTTTGGAAGGGAAAAAAGAGAATATTCCCGTGAGCGGGTATTAACCTTTAACAATGCCATTCGTAAAAATGTTCCTGAAGAGAAACTAAAGCATTTCTATGAAGTCACAGAGGTAATCAATGAAATGATTTCAAACAAAAAAATATACACCCAAAAAGAAGATATATTAGAATAATGGATAAACGAAGAATTAAAAAAGTAGCAGTTGTCGGCTCTGGCATCATGGGAAGTGGTATTGCATGTCATTTTGCCAATATTGGAGTTGAAGTTTTACTTTTGGATATCGTTCCAAGAGAACTCAACGATACAGAAAAATCCAAAGGTTTATCACTTGAAGATAAAGTGGTTAGAAATCGTTTAGTTAACGATTCGCTTAAAGGTGCCTTAAAATCTAAACCTTCTCCTATTTATCATCAGAAATTTTCCAGTAGAATTACTACTGGTAATTTAGAAGATGATATTTCAAAAGTGAAAGAAGTCGATTGGATTATTGAAGTTGTTGTTGAAAGATTAGACATTAAAAAACAAGTATTCGATAACCTTGAAAAGCACAGATCTCCGGGAACATTAATTACATCAAACACGTCTGGAATTCCTATAAAATTCATGAGTGAAGGACGAAGTGAGGATTTTCAGAAACATTTCTGCGGAACGCACTTCTTCAATCCAGCGCGCTATTTAAAATTATTTGAAATAATTCCTGGACCTAAAACATCTAAGGATGTATTAGAATTTCTTAATGGATATGGTGAACAATTTCTTGGTAAAACATCGGTAGTTGCTAAGGATACACCCGCTTTTATAGGCAATAGAATCGGAATCTTCGGCATTCAATCCTTGTTTCATCAAGTAAAAGAATTGGGAATGACCATAGAAGAAGTCGATAAATTAACTGGTCCTGTAATTGGTCGTCCAAAATCAGCAACCTTCAGAACGGTTGATGTTGTAGGATTGGATACTTTAGTTCATGTTGCCAACGGAATTTATGATAATTGTCCGGATGATGAAGCTCATGAGCTTTTCAAACTACCAGATTTCATCAACAAAATGGTGGAAAACAAATGGTTAGGAAGTAAGACTGGTCAAGGATTCTATAAAAAGGTTAAAGGCAATAATGGAAAAAGTGAAATCCTTTCCCTTGATTTAGATACATTAGAATATCGCTCAAAAAAGAAAGCAAACTTTGCCACTTTAGAGTTAACAAAAACAGTTGACAAAGTAATTGACAGATTCAAAATACTGGTAGGTGGAAAAGATAAAGCAGGTGAATTCTACAGAAAGAATTTTGCTGCTATGTTTGAATATGTGTCTAACAGAATCCCTGAAATAACAGACGAATTATATAAGATTGATGATGCCATGAAAGCTGGATTCGGTTGGGAACATGGTCCTTTCCAGATTTGGGATGCATTAGGAGTTGAAAAAGGAATCAAAATCATGGAAGCTGAAGGCAAGAAACCAGCAACTTGGGTTTCCGATATGTTAGCAGCGGGAAGTGCTTCATTTTATACGGTAAAAGATGGAGCAACATTTGCATACAACATTCCGACAAAATCACATGAAAAAATTCCTGGTCAGGATTCATATATTATTCTGGATAATATCAGAAAATCAAATGAGGTATTCAAAAATTCTGGAGTAGTTATTGAAGATTTAGGGGATGGCATCCTGAACTGCGAATTCCAATCTAAAATGAACACCATTGGTGGTGACGTTTTAGCAGGATTGAATAAAGCCGTGGATTTAGCTGAAAAAGATTATGATGGATTGGTAATAGGAAACCAAGGTGCCAACTTTTCTGTTGGAGCCAATATTGGAATGATTTTCATGATGGCTGTTGAGCAGGAATACGACGAATTGAACATGGCAATCAAATACTTCCAGGATACGATGATGCGTATGCGCTACTCCTCTATTCCAACAGTTGCTGCGCCTCATGGTATGACACTAGGCGGTGGATGCGAGTTGTCATTGCATGCAGACAAAGTTGTGGCTGCTGCTGAAACTTATATTGGATTGGTAGAATTCGGAGTTGGTGTAATTCCAGGGGGTGGAGGCTCTAAAGAAATGGCTTTAAGGGCGCAGGATACTTTCCAAAAAGGTGATGTAGAATTAAATACTCTTCAAGAGTACTTTCTAACTATAGGGATGGCAAAAGTTGCCACATCTG
>CAJIBV010000190.1_pt1 | contig 11255 bp, 13 predicted proteins | sample 9199431 | NCBI WGS metagenome assembly CAJIBV01 (sample SAMEA7708314, study PRJEB35096) | sediment metagenome | biome: marine neritic benthic zone biome [ENVO:01000025]; feature: sediment [ENVO:00002007]; material: shallow marine sediment [ENVO:03000034] sea grass bed [ENVO_01000059] ...
CCTCATCTGCAGCGACTTTAATAATTTTTGCCCTTGGATCGAAATTTTTATAAACTCTGTGTCCAAAGCCCATTAATCTGAACGGATCGTTCTTATCCTTTGCTTTGGCCATATATTTTCGGGTATCTCCTCCATCTGCTTTAATAGCTTCCAGCATTTCCAAAACTGCCTGGTTCGCACCACCATGTAATGGTCCCCAAAGTGCTGAAATACCTGCAGCTAACGATGCAAATAATCCTGCTCGTGATGAACCAACGATCCTAACCGTAGATGTAGAACAGTTTTGCTCATGCTCTGCATGAAGGATCAATAGTTTATCTAATGCCTCTACCAATACCTGGTTCTGAACATATTTTTTATTCGGCATATGGAACATCATTTTCATGACATTTTCAACATAGTTTAAAGATTCATCCCCATAATCCAAAGGTAAACCCTGTTTTTTGCGCATAGTCCATGCAACCAATACAGGGAATTTACCCAATATGTGTACAATACTGTTGTACATATCCTGTTCGGAATCAACATCAACTGAAGATGGATAGAATGCAGTCAAGGCACTTGTAAGAGAAGATAAGACTCCCATTGGGTGAGCCGATTTAGGAAATGCATCCAGGATCTTTTTAACATCATCATCAACAATACTCTTCTCTTTTATATCACGATCAAATTTATCCAGTTGCTCTTGAGTTGGTAATTCGCCAAAGATCAACAAATAAACTACTTCTAAAAAGTGTGCTTTTTCCGCTAATTCTTCAATAGAATATCCACGATACCTGAGAATTCCCTTTTCACCATCCAGAAACGTAATGGCACTTTCACAAGCTCCTGTATTTTTAAAACCAGAATCCAAAGTGATAATACCACCAGTTTCACTCCTTAATGATTTTATATCTATTGCAACTTCCTTCTCTGTTCCTGTGACTACCGGGAATTCGATTTTTTTACCGTTAACTTCTAACGTAGCTTTTTTTGACATTTGTGTAAGAATTTTTGTTTTTTGCGGAATGCTAAGGTACAAAATTATGTGTTAGCATTAAAGCAAAATATTTAACCAACGTTGCTTATCTGATATACTAAAAAACGCTTCGAATACGAAGCGTTTTTATATAGTTTTTGATATCATTTTTAGTGGTTGTTCACTAATTCTTTGTTGACCTCAACCATTTTTTCTAGCATGTCTGTGGTAATAGACTTTGGTCTTTCCAGTGGATATCCTAATGCTCTGTCCCAGATAATATTGGAGAGCACACCAATAGAACGTCCTATAGCAAACAATACGGTATAGAAATCGTATTGCGTTATACCATAATGCCACTGAACTACTCCTGACTGCGCATCTACATTCGGCCAAGGATTTTTTGCCTTACCATGTTCTTTTAAAATATCCGGAACTACCTTATATAAAGCGTCAACATATCTGAATAGTTCGTCTTCAGGCAAATGTTTTAAGCAGAACTGTCTTTGAATTGTATATCTTGGGTCTGTTTTTCGCAAAACAGCATGACCATAACCAGGGATTACCTGTCCTGAATTTAAGGTTTCCCAAACATATTTTTTCATTTCATCTTCAGATAGCATTTCTCCATTCATCTGGTCGCTTAATCCTTGCAGCCAACGTAAAACTTCCTGGTTTGCCAATCCATGAAGTGGACCTGCTAAACCATTTATCATGGCTGATATTGCATAATAAACATCAGACAAAGTACTCGCCACTAAATGTCCGGTATGCGCACTAACATTTCCACTTTCATGGTCGGCATGTATAATAAAATACATTCTTGCCACATCATCGTACGGTTTATCTTTTCCTAACATATAGGCAAAATTACCTCCAAGGTCTAAGGAAGGATCGGGAAATCGATGACCATCTTCCGGACAGTACAATTTATTATAAATATATGCACCGATCAAAGGCATTTTAGCGATCAGGTTTGTTGCATCTTCATACGTGCACTTCCAGTAATCCTTTTTGTGAATCCCTTCTCTATACCTCGTATTAAAATGGGATTCTCTTTCAAGGCTCATCACTGCGGCAGACAAAATAGCCATAGGATGGCTATTGCTTGGAAACGCGTCAATAACATCCCATACATATCGAGGTACAACACGACGATTTTTAAAATCGATCATTAAGAATTTAATCTCTTCCTTGGTTGGAATTTCTCCGGTTAACAACAAATAGTATAGTCCTTCAACATAAGGCATTTCTGCCCCATCAGGTTTCGGTAATTTTTCAAGAACTTCCGGAAGGGTAAATCCCCTATAACGAATCCCTTCATTAGGATCTAAATAAGAAATATCTGTAATTAAACTTTTTACTCCTCTCATTCCTCCTATAACCTGTGAAACAGTTACATTATCCACAACCGAATCACCGTAATCCTTTAATAGTTTAGCTATTCTAGGTCTATGTTCTTGGATTTTATCGTTTAGCTTATGTTTTAATTGATTCATAACCTTAAGTAATGTGATTTTAATTATTAATATTGTTAAAAGTTATTAATCTATTTACATTTAAAAAATGACATATATCAGCAATCTAGATTCCGCCAAATTTGTTACAATTATTTAACATAATAAAAAAGCCAATTCCCAGTTAGGGAATTGGCTTTTACATAAAGTTTATATTCGCTTATTTAACCTTAAAGGCTTTTTCCTTTGGATAATAGGCTACATTACCAAGTTCTTCTTCTATACGTAATAATTGGTTGTATTTCGCCATTCTGTCACTTCGCGAGGCTGAACCAGTTTTGATCTGACCTGTATTTAAGGCAACTGCAAGATCAGCGATCGTGTTATCTTCTGTTTCACCAGAACGATGCGACATGACAGAAGTATAACCTGCATTTTTAGCCATGTTAACGGCTGCTATAGTCTCAGTTAAAGATCCTATTTGGTTAACTTTTATTAATATAGAATTTGCTATACCATTTTCAATTCCTCGTGACAATCGTTCAACATTTGTCACAAATAGATCATCACCTACTAATTGTACCGTATCTCCAATTAATTCAGTAAGGTATTTAGTTCCATCCCAGTCATTTTCATCCATTCCATCTTCTATAGAGATTATTGGATATTTAGCAGCTAATTCGGCTAAATATTCAGCCTGTTCTTTAGAAGTTCTAATCACACCTTTATCGCCTTCAAATTTCGTATAATCATATTTTCCATCAACAAAAAATTCAGCAGAAGCACAGTCCAAAGCAATTTTAATTTCGTCTCCAAACTTATATCCAGCATTTTCAACCGCTTTTCCAATAGTTTCAATGGCATCTTCCGTTCCATCTAAGGTTGGCGCAAAACCACCTTCGTCACCTACAGCGGTACTTAAGTTTCTGTCGTGTAATACTTTTTTAAGGTGATGAAATATCTCCGTTCCCATTTGTAAGGCATGTGAAAAACTGTTTGCCTTTACTGGCATGATCATGAATTCCTGAAATGCAATAGGGGCATCACTATGAGATCCACCATTGATAATGTTCATCATTGGTACAGGTAACGTATTGGCACTTACACCACCAACATATCTGTAAAGTGGCAGACCCAATTCGCTTGCTGCAGCTTTAGCTACTGCTAAAGACACACCTAATATTGCGTTGGCTCCTAATTTAGATTTGTTTGGTGTTCCATCAATTTCACACATTAAACCATCAATATAATTTTGTTCAAATACAGAAACACCTAAAAGTTCCTCTGCTAAAATTGAATTGACGTTCTCAACGGCTTTGAGTACACCTTTACCCATGAAACTTTTTCCTCCATCTCTTAATTCAACTGCTTCGTGTTCTCCAGTTGAAGCTCCAGATGGCACTGCAGCTCTTCCTACTATTCCGTTTTCAGTTTCTACATCTACTTCAACTGTGGGATTTCCTCTTGAATCGAAGATTTGTCTTGCGTGAATATTAATAATTGCACTCATAATTTGTTGGTTTTATGATTAATTAATGTTGAACAAATTTAAGATTAAATTAGCTCATAGTAAATGTTTTTGCTAAGATTTGAGCAAAATAAATCCTATAACGTTTTAGTAAATTAAAAATGTCAATAAATCAAATTAATTATTGACTTTTATACATCATTTTAACTTGATGTTTTCTATAAATTCATCAAATAAATATGAGGAGTCATGTGGTCCAGGGCTCGCTTCCGGATGATATTGCACTGAAAAGCAATTCTTGTCTTTCATTCTTAATCCAGCAACTGTGTCATCGTTTAAATGTATATGTGTAATTTCCAGTTTCGAATTCTTTTCAGCCTCCTGCCTGTTCACGGCAAACCCATGATTCTGAGATGTTATCTCTCCTTTGCCTGTCATTAAGTTTTTAACCGGATGATTGATCCCTCTGTGACCATTATGCATCTTATAAGTAGATACGCCATTGGCCAATGCAATGACCTGATGTCCTAAACAAATTCCAAATAATGGTAAATCTCTCTTTATTATTTCTTTTGCAACTTCCCTTGCTTCAACCAAGGGTTCCGGATCTCCTGGTCCATTAGATAGGAAATAACCATCCGGATTCCACTCATGGAGATCTTCAAACTTAGAATTGTAAGGAAAAACTTTAATTAAAGCACCTCTTTTTGCCAAATTGCGTAATATATTCTTTTTGATACCAATATCCAGTGCTGCAATTTTATATGTTGCATTTTCATTTCCAAATAAATACGGTTCTTTGGTTGATACCTTAGAAGCTAACTCTAATCCGTTCATCGGAGGTATTTCTGCCAGTTGTTTTTTTAAACCCTCTATGTCATCTACATTGGTAGATATAACGGCATTCATTGCGCCATGATCTCGAATATAGCTAACCAATGCTCTTGTATCTACATCGGAAATGGCAAACAAGTTGTTCTGATCTAAAAAATTCTGCAATGAATCTGACTCTCCTACTCTTGAATAATCATAACTGAAATTTTTACAAATTAAACCAGCAATTTTGATAGAATCTGATTCGATTTCGTTTTCTTTAACTCCGTAATTTCCAATATGAGCATTTGTTGCAACCATTAACTGCCCAAAATAAGATGGATCGGTAAAAATCTCCTGGTAACCCGTCATTCCCGTATTAAAGCAAACTTCACCAAAGGCTGTGCCTTCACGATTCGCAACAGATTTTCCATAAAAAATAGTCCCGTCTGATAAAAGAATTATTGCCCTTCTTGGTTTAATATATTTCATAAAAAAAGTTTAACAAAATTGCATAAAAAAAAGGATAAACTAAAATCGTTTATCCTTTATATATTAAATGCTTATTAACATTTTATTCTTCCTCGTTTGAAGCTTTAACATCAACGGGTGGAGTTGCAGCTTTTTTAGCTCCTCTCCTACTTCTTCTGGTAGTTTTCTTTTTAGGTTTATCAGCATTATAGAGCTCATTAAAATCAACTAGTTCTATCATTGCCATATCTGCATTATCTCCTAAGCGATTACCAAGCTTTATGATTCTTGTATATCCACCTGGTCTATCACCCACTTTAGTAGCAACTTCTCTGAACAACTCAGCTACGGCTTCCTTTTGTCTTAATCTGCTAAATACAATACGTCTGTTGTGAGTTGTATCCTCTTTTGACTTTGTTATCATAGGTTCAACAAATTGTTTCAAGGCTTTTGCTTTGGCTACAGTAGTATTTATTCTTTTGTGTTCAATTAAAGAACAAGCCATATTTGCAAGCATCGCTCTTCTGTGAGCAGTCTTTCTACCTAAATGATTACCTTTTTTTCCGTGTCTCATGATGTTTATTATTAACCATCATCTTGCTACTACCCACTATTGAGGAGCAAAATATGATGTGTTAGTCTTTATCTAATTTATATTTTGATAGGTCCATTCCGAAATTTAATCCTTTAACATTTACCAGTTCTTCCAGTTCTGTTAAAGATTTTTTACCGAAGTTTCGGAATTTCATTAAGTCATTTTTATTAAATGAAACTAAATCGCCAAGCGTATCCACCTCTGCCGCTTTTAAACAATTAAGAGCGCGAACAGAAAGATCCATGTCTATTAATTTAGTTTTCAACAACTGTCTCATATGAAGAGATTCTTCATCATAAGTTTCAGTCTGTGCAATTTCATCGGCTTCTAAAGTAATTCTCTCATCAGAGAATAGCATAAAGTGATGAATTAGTATTTTAGCGGCTTCTGTTAAAGCATCTTGCGGATTGATTGATCCGTCAGTAATAATTTCAAAAATTAATTTTTCGTAATCGGTCTTTTGTTCAACACGATAGTTTTCTATACTATACTTTACGTTTTTTATTGGAGTATAAATAGAATCTGTAAAAATTGTACCTAGAGGTGCCGATGATTTCTTATTTTCTTCGGCTGGAACATATCCTCTTCCCTTTTCAATAGTAATATCCATATTAATACTAACCTTAGGATCTAAATTACATATCACTAGGTCAGGTGTTAATACTTGAAAACCTGAGATTAATTTTTGAAAATCTCCTGCTGTTATTTGCTCTTGACCAGAAATGGAAACTGAAACAGACTCATTATCCACCTCATCGATTTGTCTTTTCAATCGAACTTGTTTTAAGTTCAATATAATTTCTGTGACATCTTCTACTACACCAGCAATTGTTGAGAATTCGTGGTCCACTCCTTCAAATCTAACTGATGTTATTGCGAAACCTTCAAGAGAAGATAGTAACACTCGTCTTAGTGCATTTCCTACTGTTAATCCGTAACCAGGTTCTAAAGGTCTAAATTCAAATTTACCTTCAAAATCGGTTGAATCGATCATGATTACTTTGTCGGGCTTTTGAAAATTTAATATTGCCATATTGCTGTTTATATCAGTTATTATTTAGAGTATAGTTCGACTATGAATTGCTCATTTATGTTTTCAGGAATTTGGATTCTTTCCGGCACAGAAACATAAGTTCCTTGCTTGGTTTCCTCGTTCCAGGTTATCCATTCGTAAACATGACTTGAATTTGCAAGTGATCTTTCAATTGCCTCAAGTGATTTTGATTTCTCTCTTACCGCTACCACATCACCAGCTTTTAACGTGTAAGAAGGAATATTTACGCCTTCTCCATTAACTGTAATATGTCTGTGAGATACTAATTGCCTTGCTCCTCTTCTGGAAGGTGCTATTCCCATTCTGAAGACTACGTTGTCCAGTCTGGACTCACATAATTGTAACAGAACCTCACCTGTAATACCTTGAGCTGCAGTTGCTTTTTTGAATATATTTCTAAATTGACGCTCTAAAATACCATAGGTGTATTTAGCTTTTTGCTTTTCCATTAATTGGATTGCGTATTCAGATTTTTTTCCACGTCGTCTGTTGTTGCCGTGTTGACCTGGAGGATAATTTCTTTTATCAAAGGATTTATCTTCTCCAAATATAGCTTCGCCAAATTTTCGAGCTATTTTGGTTTTAGGACCAGTATATCTTGCCATTTCTAATTTTTATTTTGAGAGCAATTATTAAATTAAGGTCTTAAATCTTATCCTTCAATAATTGGAACCTCTCGTTTGGTTATACTAATTTATATTTATTAAACTCTTCTTCTTTTCGGTGGTCTGCATCCATTATGTGGTAATGGAGTAACATCAATTATTTCTGTTACTTCAATTCCTGCGTTATGAATAGATCTAATTGCAGATTCTCTACCATTTCCAGGACCTTTAACATAAACCTTTACCTTTTTTAATCCAGCCTCTAATGCTACCGCAGCAGCATCTTCTGCAGCTAACTGAGCTGCATAAGGCGTGTTCTTTTTAGAACCTCTGAATCCCATTTTACCAGCTGACGACCATGAAATTACATCTCCATTTTTATTCGTTAAAGAGATTATGATGTTATTAAAAGACGCAACAACATGTGCTTGTCCAACAGAATCTACTATTACTTTACGTTTTTTAGTACTTGACTTTGCCATATTACTACTTATTATTTAGTTACCATTTTTTTGTTAGCAACTGTTTTTCTTCTTCCTTTTCTAGTTCTGGAGTTATTCTTAGTTCTTTGTCCGCGTAATGGAAGTCCAGCTCTGTGACGAATACCTCTGTAACAACCAATATCCATTAATCGCTTAATGTTTAATTGGGTTTCAGAACGTAATTCACCTTCAATAGTGTATGATGAAACTGCTTCACGAATATGTCCTATTTGATCATCAGTCCAATCATCTACTTTAATGCTTTCATCAACTTTAGCCGAAGCCAAAATTTCTTTTGCTCTACTCTTACCTATACCATAGATATAAGTTAAAGCTATTGCGCCTCTTTTATTTTTTGGTATGTCTACACCTGCAATTCTTGCCATAATTATCCTTGTCTTTGTTTGAATCTAGGATTCTTTTTATTAATTACGTATAGTCTTCCTTTTCTACGTACGATTTTACAATCTGCACTTCTTTTTTTAACTGATGCTCTTACTTTCATCTGTACTAGTATCTATAAGTTATTCGAGCCTTAGTTAAATCGTAAGGACTCATTTCTAATTTGACTTTGTCTCCTGGTAATAATTTAATATAGTGCATGCGCATTTTACCAGAAATATGAGCTGTGACTATATGCCCGTTTTCCAATTCAACACGGAACATTGCATTTGATAATGCTTCAATTATAGTTCCGTCTTGTTCTATTGCTGCTTGTTTTGCCATTATTTAAATATTAAGCTACCGCTTTTCTGTTTTTTCCAGTTTTCATTAATCCATCATAATGTCTATTCAACAAATAAGAGTTTACCTGTTGCATAGTATCTATTGCTACACCGACCATGATTAATAATGAAGTGCCGCCAAAGAATAATGCCCAACCTGCCTGTACATTCATTAACTTGACTATAAATGCCGGAAAAACAGCAATCAAAGCTAAAAAGATGGAACCAGGTAAAGTAATTTGAGACATTATTTTATCTAAATATTCTGATGTTTCAGATCCAGGACGTATCCCTGGAATGAAACCTCCACTACGTTTTAAATCATCAGCCATTTTATTTGTCGGTACCGTAATGGCCGTATAAAAGTAAGTGAATACAATTATTAGTAACCCAAAAACTATATTGTACCATAATCCAAATATATCTGAAAATTGTGTTTGCATCCACTGTCCTACGCCAGAGTCTTTAATTAATGAAGACCCTCCGATTAATCCCGGGACAAACATAATTGCCTGGGCAAAGATTATTGGCATAACTCCAGATGCATTCAGTTTCAAGGGAATATATTGTCTTGATCCAAATACATTTTTTTCATAACCTCCCGATGCTGTTCTCCTAGCATATTGGACAGCTATTTTCCTAACCGCCATAATTAACATTACAGACAATAGGATGATTACAAACCAAATTACAAGCTCTATCAATATCATTATTAAACCTCCATTAGATTCTGTCACTCTTGCAACATATTCCTGTACAAATGACTGAGGTAAGGTTGCAATAATTCCAACCATGATTAATAGTGATATACCATTTCCAATGCCTTTATCAGTTATTTTTTCACCTAACCACATAGCAAAAATACAGCCAGTCACTAAGATAATAACAGATGAAAAATAGAAAGTAAAGGTTTGACCCAATATAAATGCCTGAGGAGGAATTCCAAGTGCAGGTAAACTTGCCAAGTAACCTGGAGCTTGTACCAAACAAATAGCAATAGTCAGCCAACGAGTTATTTGATTAATTTTTCGTCTGCCACTTTCTCCTTCTTTTTGAAGTTTCTGCAAATATGGAATTGCGATTCCCATAAGTTGAACAACAATCGACGCTGAAATGTAAGGCATGATTCCTAATGCAAAAACAGAGGCATTAGCAAAAGCACCACCTGTGAAAGCATTCAATAAGCCTAAAAGGCCTTGATCCGTACTCTCTTGCAATCCTCCTAATTGAGCAGCATCTATTCCCGGAAGAACTACTTGTGCACCAAATCTATATACTAACAACAAACCAAGTGTCAGAATTATTTTGTCACGTAATTCTTCTATTTTCCAAACATTTTTTAATGTCTCTATAAACTTCATATATCTAAATTCTTATAAAGTAACAGCTTCTCCACCGGCAGCTTCAATTGCGGCTTTTGCAGAAGCAGTAAATTTATGCGCAGTTACTTTAAGTTTAGCTTTTAATTCTCCTCTACCAAGAATTTTAACCAAATCGTTTTTACTTGCTTTTCTATTGGTAATCAAAGTTTCTACATTTACTGTTCCCTTAATTTTTTTCTCATCAACTAATTGTTGTAAAACATCCAAGTTTATTCCCTGATATTCCTTACGATTAATGTTCGTAAAACCGAATTTAGGAACCCGTCTTTGAAGTGGCATTTGCCCACCTTCAAATCCTATTTTTTTGGAGTACCCAGAACGAGATTTAGCTCCCTTGTGCCCTCTTGTTGCCGTACCGCCTTTTCCGGAACCTTGTCCTCGTCCGATCCTTTTTCCTTGACTTTTTACGGAACCTTCTGCTGGTTTTAGATTACTTAAATCCATTTATCTATTATTTTTAAGCTTCTTCTACAGAAACTAGATGTTTAACTTTATTTACCATTCCCAATATATTCGGTGTGGCATCGTGTTCTACAACCTGACCAATTTTTTTAAGACCCAGAGCTTCTAATGTTCTCTTTTGTCTTTGAGTTCTATTGATCGCACTTTTAACCTTTTTTACTTTTATCTTTGCCATAACGTCAATTATTATCCGTTAAAAACTTTTTCGACTGTAATTCCTCTATCTCTTGCAATGGTTCTTGCATCTCTTAGTTGTAATAAAGCATCAAAAGTTGCTTTTACAACATTATGTGGATTCGATGATCCCTGAGATTTAGATAATACATCATGGACACCAACGGCTTCCAAAACGGTTCTTACAGCTCCACCAGCAATAACTCCTGTACCAGGAGCAGCGGGAATTATGTTCACTCGCGCACCACCATATTTACCTTTCTGCTCATGAGGTAGTGTTCCCTTAACTATTGGAATCCTAACAAGATTTTTCTTGGCATCCTCAACGGCTTTTGCAATAGCGCTCGCTACATCTTTAGATTTTCCTAATCCATGACCTACAACTCCTGCTTCATCGCCTACAACTACAATTGCCGAAAAACCAAATGCCCGACCACCTTTTGTTACTTTTGAAACTCTTTGTACTCCAACTAAACGATCTTTAAGATCTAATCCACTTGGTTTTACTAACTCTGCGCTTTTCTATTTTTGATACATAATTTCTTAGAATTTAAGTCCTGCTTCTCTAGCTCCGTCGGCTAATGATTTTACTCTACCATGGTATAAGTA
>CAJIBV010000353.1_pt1 | contig 11176 bp, 6 predicted proteins | sample 9199431 | NCBI WGS metagenome assembly CAJIBV01 (sample SAMEA7708314, study PRJEB35096) | sediment metagenome | biome: marine neritic benthic zone biome [ENVO:01000025]; feature: sediment [ENVO:00002007]; material: shallow marine sediment [ENVO:03000034] sea grass bed [ENVO_01000059] ...
CCTTCAAGAATTTCTCCTTCTCCACTTACAGAGACCACTTCGTTTTTGATTGCAGTCACATTATAATTTACATTAAATTTAAAATCTTCACCTAAAGTATCCGAATAACCAATTGCAAATTCAAATCCTTTATTTTCAACTATACCGGCATTAACAACAGGTGGAGCCCCTGTACCCAATAATCCAGATACTTCTGGAGAAACCAATAGATCTTCCGTTCTTCTTATAAAATAATCTGTAGTAATATTTACCTTGCTATCAAGAATTCGCATATCCAATCCTATATCCAAAGTTTCTTGCTGTTCCCATTCGATTATTGGGTTTGGGATTGAACCAGCTGCTGCTCCAAAGAATTCATCTTCCCTGTCATTGCCTCCAAAGAAATAAGTTCCTTCGCCATCAAGTTGCGATACAAACCTGTAATCACCAATTCTGTCATTACCTAATATACCATAAGAAACACGCAATTTAAGTAGATCGAAGAAATTATTTTCACTCATGAATTCTTCATCTGAAACAAGCCAGCCAATAGATCCTGAAGGAAAATATCCAAACTTACTTCCTGGAGGAAACCGTGTTGATCCATCTCTACGTACGACGCCAGAGAATAAATATTTACCTTTATAGTCATACTGGACTCTTGCAAAATAAGATAACAACCTTCCTAAAAACGTTGGGTTAAATCCTAGTTCTTCATAGATGTCTTCTTGCTCTAAGGCCTGATCTACCGTTGCAAAGGCAATATCATTATTAAAAATGTCACGACCAACTCTTCCTGTAAACCCACCTGAAGTCTCAAATACTGAAGTTCCAAGAAGAACATTCAATTTATGAACGTCATTAAACGTATTTTCATATTTAATAAAGGCATCAAACGTGTAATCTCTAAAATAATTCAATCCTTCGAAAACTTCGTTTCTTACAGTATTAAAAACCTTTCCTAACCCATAATAATCTATAGGGGAAAAAGACTTATTAGTTACTTCTGCGTAATTAAACTGATAATTTGCTTCAGCTGTAAAATGCTCTAAGAAGTTGTAAGACAAGCCGGCAAAACCATTAAGTTTCATGACTTTACCTCGACCGTACGTGTTCGAAATTTGCGCTAGCGGGTTAATAACTTCCGCACCTAAACCATCAGCTAAAGAATAGGCACCTAATTCATCTCTTACAGGAATGTTTGGTGCCATATTTAAAGCATTAAAAAGTACTGAACCAAGAGTGTTTTCTGGGAGTGACCTTCTATTAGTTCTTGTTAGAGTAAGTCCGGACTTAAATCTAAAATTCTCTAAAAAATCTAAATTATAAGTTGCAGCATTTGTAAACCGTGTAAAATTCGATTTCTTATTACCTACAATACCATCTTGAGTTAAAAATGAACCACTATAGGAGTAAGACGACTTTTCCTTACCGCCTTTAAATGAAATACTGTGCTCTTGAATTGGTGCAGTTTGAAATACTTCATCTTGCCAATCTGTGCCAACTCCTAGTTCTGATATATTAGTATATGGTGGTATGCCGCCTCCATTAGCGACTGCTTCATTAACTATTAAAGCATACTCTGTAGCATTCAAAACAGGCATTTTACGTGTAGTTTGTTGAAAACCTGCATAAGCATTATATTCAACAGTCAAAGGCATTTCTTTACGCCCTGTTTTGGTCTTTATTAAAATTACCCCATTTGCAGCTCTTACTCCATAAATACCTGCCGTGGCATCTTTAAGTATGTTCATGCTTTCAATATCGTTAGGGTTTATTACACTCAAATCTTCTACAACATTCCCATCTACCAGTATTAAAGGTCTGCTGTCACCGTTTGTGGAAACACCTCTAATACTTATTGTAGCACCAGCTCCCGGAGATCCAGAATTGGTTGTAATGTTTACACCTGCTACTTGTCCTTGTAATGCTTGTTCAACACGAGTTGGTTTAAGCTTTTCAATGGTTTCTGTAGAAACTACACTAACAGCTCCTGTAATTTCTTTTTTTCTTTGAGTTCCGTAACCAATGACAACAACTTCATCTAACTGGGCTGCATCTTCCTGCAATACCACATCAATAGTGGTGGTGTCGCTAGTTACTAAAATCTCTTGAGTTTGAAATCCAATATAGGAAAATACCAGAATTGAATTTACTGGAACTTCATTCAACGCATAAAGACCGTCGAAGTCTGTTGAAGCCCCTTTAGCTGTGTTTTTGACAATTACATTGACGCCCGGTAATGGAATATTACCGCTATCTGTAACTGTACCACTAACATTTACAGTCTGACTGAATGCCAATGTGGTCATAAAAAACAAGGTGAGGATTAGAATTTTTGATTTCATGTGTTTGTTTTTAATTATTTTAAAAAGGTCACATGTCACATCACTAATTTGGATACTTTCTTGTAATGAAAGACAAATTTTTGATGCTTCATATTGAGTTAATCTTTTGGTTACATAAACTTAACACATACTGTTAAAGAAATCATAACATTTAGCACTACAAAAAACATACATTATCCTGTGTAATGAAAATTTTTAATTAAGTACCATGAAACCCATTGAATTAAGGGCATTTGAGAATATTAAATTTAGCAAAAAAATGAATTAAACTATGTTAAAACTCATCGATGTTGTGGTAATGTATAGTTTTTTTTTAGGAAACGATAAAATTTTAGATCTCAAGAATATAATTTGTTAAGCTGTATTCATGTGGTAAATCCATTTTTTTTCTTAATCTGTAACGTTTTACTTCTACACTTCTGGAGGAAATATTGAGTAGAGGAGCAATTTCTTTCGAGGAAAGATTTAGTCTTAGATAAGCACACAATTTTAAGTCGTTTGGTGTTAGTTCCGGATGAATAATTTTGATCTTTTTTAAGAAATCCTTATCCGCATTATTAAAAGCTTCTTCGAAAAACTTCCAATCATCAGTATTATTAATATTTGTATTAATCAGTTTAATCACAGAATTAATTTTCGGATTTTCAGAATTTTTTAATTCATTTTTTACCTTGTTCAGAAACTCGTTCTTTTTTATTAAACTCATTGTTGATATTGCCAGCTCCCTGTTTTTATTTTCAATATCTAATTTTAATTTATCATTTTTTAATTCCATAAATTTCTGTTTGTTTTCTAACTCTTTCATTTCTATTGTACGTTGCGCATCTTCTAACAATTTAGTCTGCTGGTTTACGTAATAAGACTTATAAAAATTATGAATTATTAGAATTATAATTATAGCGAGCAAAGCGTAAATAAATAAAGCTAAGTTATTCAAATACCAAGGTCTTTTGATCGTAAAGTTGAATGAAGCTATATTGCTACTTATCTTGCTTCCAACTTTACCTCTAACATTAAATGTATAATTTCCGAATGAAAGATTTTCGAAAATTTGAGTTGGTTTTGTACTCCATTTGGACCAATTATCTGATAATCCGAGTAGTTGATATTGATATTTACTTTTTACAATTTCACCATAGAAAGGAACACTAAAATTAAATTCGACATTATTAGTTCTGTTATCTAATTCCGGTTCTGCGATAAGTCTTACTTGTGATTTTGGCTCGTCAAGTTTATTTACTTTAACAGAGTTAATTCCAATACTATAGTCCCCATCAGGTTCAAGAATAGACTTGTTGTATATGATGTATCCATTAGAGGTGCCAATGAGGTATTCGTCATTACTGATCTTAGATAAATTCTCAAATCCTGCTACTACATTCCTAAGGCTTTCGGATATTGGAATTGATTCAATTTGTGGAATAGAACTAACACTACCCGGAGATACAATTAAAATATTATCGTCAGCAAATCTCCAAATTTTGTTTGGTTCTCCATTTATTTCAAGCAAGGTCGATAACGATTTGTAGGGAATAAATAAGGATGAAAAAATAGAGTCTTTGACAAATTTTTGATTTTCTTGATATTTAAATACACCTTCAGATGAAGAGTAAATTAAATCATCTGAAAATTTTAATAAACTGGAGCCTATTCCTTTATCAATTGTATTCGAAATATTAAGGATTTGTGCATTATTAATTTCACTATTGTAATTTACTTCATAAAGCCCTTTAAATTCGTGATTAACAAAAATTTGGTCACCTTGGAATTCGAAAAAACGACAAGACATGTCAATACCGTCAATATTATTTCGGAATATCCAATTTCCACCGGTTTTTTCTAAAATGTTCAACCCACTATAATTTCCTTGAAGTATAAGGTTTTCATTGTTAGGTACAGTTTTAAAATCCCAGGTTCCTTCAGCTTCAGTTATTTTATCAATAACCTTCCCATTATTTATTATAAATGTTCCTTTGTCATGACCACAAAATAACTGACCATATATCTCTTTTAAGTTCCAAACTTGCCCTTTTGTTCCTTCAATTAAACTAAATTCTTCGTTTTTGTTTACATTCTTATAAAAAAGGCCTTGATTAGTCCCTAAATAAAGAAGGTTATTGAAGATTATGGCATTATAAATTGTTCCTAACTGTCCTTGCTTACTGTAGTAAACCTTAAAATTGGAATTTCTGTTTATGTAATTAATACCATAGTCTAATCCTAACCAAATATCACTATTACCATCTTCAAAAATGGATAGGACCGTATTGTTGCTCAAGCCATTATTCTGATTAAATCTTCCTATTAAATTACCCTGGGAATCCAGATGAAAAATACCATTTGATATGGTACCTAACATTAAAGTGTCATCATTTAATTGAGCCGCACTATATAAAGTGAAATCATCAATATTTAATTGATCATCTAATTTCCAAGGAGTTAATCCTCCGTTTTCCAAAACAAATAGTCCAGAATTATTGGTTAGAATAAGTGTTTTTTTATTTACTCTAAATATTTCAATTACATTATTTTGTTTAAAGATGTCATCGTTATTTACGAGTACTACATTACCATTTTCAATTTTGAATAATCCAACTCCAGATTTCTGAAAGTAGATGATGTCCTCAAAATTTATCATGTTAACAATTTGAGAATCTGATTTTATTATTTTGAATTCCTTACTAATTAGATTTAACAGGTAAATTCTTGAATAGGACTGAAAGATCATCCAGCCATCTAATTCTGTAATATTCCAGAATTCCTCATCCTCCTCCAATATTAGACTAAAAAGATCAGTAAGTGAGGTGTAATTGAGATTTCCATACATGTCCCGTTCCCAATAACCAAAATCCATAAAGCATCCAGTAAATATTTTGTCATCTATTACCTTAACAGATCTAATAATGGCATTGTTGGGGGCAGAATATAGCCTCCAATTTGCCCCATTGAATTCTAACAACCCTTGTGTATTTGCCCCATAAATGTACTCTTCGGGAGATTGAGAAATATCCCAGATCTGATTGTCTGCTCCATAATCGTTAGGTAAATAAGGAACAATCGGAGGGAGTTCCTGTGCCTTAATTTGAAACTGAAACAAATAACTTAAGGCTATACATAATATAGTTTTAAAAAGTAATTTCATTTTTAATTGTAATATTAATGTAAAGCGCAAGATACAACATTGTATGGTTATAATTGAGGTTAATTTTGACCTATACAATAGACTTTTAGGTAGGCATTATTTAAAGTAGAAAAATAAATTAAAAGATTTTATCATAAAATATAATATTAAATGCTCTAAAAAATAGAGATTTGTAAAGATTGTTAAATGCATTGAAATATTATATTGTGATTATTTTAAATAATTAACAATAAAATTTAATAAAATGAAGAAATCCTTTTCGAGAAATTTTTTAAACAATAATAATTAAGAAAAATAGTAAAAATAAACTATAAATATTACATAAAATAAAAATGACAATAATCATCTTTATAACTCCTAAATTTATATAAATTTACTCTCCATACTTAAACATATTCTACCATGAAAATAGGTATATTGAAAGAAACCCAAAAAGGAGATAAACGTGTAGCAATAACTCCTAAAATAGCAAAACAACTTGTTGAAAAAGGATTTGAAGTGATAGTACAAGAAGATGCCGGAAATGCTTCAAGCTACAAAAATTCTGATTATAGCAAAGCAGGTGCACCAATTAGAACCAAGGAAGATATTTTTAAGAATAGTGATGTAATAATAAAGATTAATCCTTTCGATAATGATGAATTGAAGAAATTGAAGAAAGGGCAAGTTATTATTGCGCAACTATTCCATAAATCACATCCAAAAGACATAAAAATTATTGCTAAACAGGGAGCAACAGCGTTGTCGATGGATGCCATGCCAAGAATTACGCGTGCTCAGGATATGGATGTATTAAGTTCTCAAAACAATCTGGCCGGTTATAAAGCTGTTATTAAAGGGGCATATGAAATGACAAAGATATTCCCTTTAATGATGACAGCGGCTGGTACTATAACACCTTCAAGAGTGTTAATATATGGAGTTGGAGTCGCGGGATTGCAGGCAATAGCGACCGCTAAGCGATTAGGAGCGATCGTTGAAGCAACTGATATCAGGTTAGAAACTAAAGAACAAACAGAATCTCTGGGTGCAAAATTCATAACTGTTGACAATACTGGTGAAGCGGAAGCAGAAGGAGGATATGCAAAGGCGGCTTCTGAAGATTATGCAAAAAGACAACAGGAAGCCGTAAACGAATCTTTATTCAAGGCAGATCTGGTGATTACAACTGCAATGGTACCTGGTAGAAGATCACCTGTTTTAATTACTGAAGAGCAGGTTAAGCAAATGAAGAATGGTGCAGTTATCGTTGATCTGGCAGCTGCACAAGGAGGGAATTGCGAGTTAAGTAAATTAAACAAAACCGTTGTTAAACATGGTGTCAAAATCTTTGGAGCGACAATCGCTCCGGAAAGTGTCTCAACCAATGCCAGTGATCTATTCGCTAAAAACTTATATAATTATATAATGCATCTCACAGAAGAGAACCTGTTTAAATGGGATCTTGAAGATGAAATAACAGATGAAACATTAATTGTATATAACGGAGAAATAAGACAAAACGATAAAACTGAATAAATATGACTGGATTTGTAGAATTTATAAGGAATAACCTGGAATTAATTTACATCTTAATTCTGGCAATCTTCATAGGAGTTGAAGTAATAAAAAATATTCCAGCTGTTTTGCATACACCATTAATGTCTGGTGCCAATGCGTTAAGTGGAGTTGTAATTGTAGGTGCTATATTGGTTATGCTTAATGCAGATCCGAAAAACTATATTGCATTGTCACTTGGCTTTGTAGCTGTAGTTCTCGGAATTATAAATGTTGTAGGTGGCTTTGCGGTTACAAATAGAATGTTACAAATGTTTAAAAAGAAGAAAAAATGAATATTACTCTTAGTATAATTTATCTTATCGCGACAGTCACTTTTGTAATTGGTCTAAAATTATTAGGACATCCCGAAACAGCTAAAAAAGGGAATTTAATAGCGGCTTCCGGTATGGGGTTAGCAATAATAGGTACAATATTCTTACATGAATTAGAAGTACCGATGTTCGTTTATATATTAATTGGTTCAGCAATTTTAATTGGTGCTATTATAGGATGGATTATTTCGATAAAGGTTGCAATGACAAAAATGCCAGAACTTGTTTCATTATTTAATGGTTTTGGTGGGGCCAGTGCAGCTCTTATTGGAATAGTTGAATTTGGAAGCAATTTAGGTAATGCAACCCAAATCATAACCATAATAGCCGCAATAATTATTGGAAGTATAACTTTTTCTGGTAGTATGATTGCATGGGCAAAATTAAATGGGACCATGTGGAAAGACATTAGGCTTCCCAAATATAACCTCATTAATAACGTATTTTTTCTGGGCCTATTAGTTTTTGGAGCTTATATTGTATGGAGCAATACGGATAATAATATCATAATATATTTGTTATTGCTTGCAGCTTTGATATATGGCGTATTATTTGTAATTCCAATTGGAGGAGCCGATATGCCCGTTGTAATATCGTTATTGAACTCATTAACCGGGATAGCAGCAGCCATTACCGGTATCCTTTATGGAAATATGGTTATGCTTGTTGGAGGAATTCTTGTGGGCTCTGCTGGTTTGATTCTTACTTTTGCTATGTGTGTTGCTATGAACAGATCACTAGGGAACGTGATATTTGGCGCATTTGGTGGTGAAGAGGCAGCTGCTACAGGAGATAGAAAAACAGGAGGTACCGTAAAGAAAACTTCGGCGAGTGATGCTGCTGTATTGATGAATTATGCTGATAAGGTTGTAATAGTTCCAGGCTATGGTTTGGCAGTAGCACAAGCGCAGCATGTTATACATGAATTAGAAGAATTGCTTACTAAAAAAGGTGTAGAGGTTTCCTACGCCATTCATCCGGTTGCCGGTAGAATGCCAGGTCATATGAATGTTTTATTAGCTGAAAGCAATGTGGACTATGACAAATTAATTGATATGGATGATATTAATCCACAATTTAAAAACACCGATGTAGTGCTTGTAGTGGGCGCTAATGATGTTGTGAATCCTGCGGCTCATAATGATCCTGCAAGTCCTATTTATGGGATGCCTATTTTGGATGTAGAGAATGCGAAAAGTATAATTATAAATAAGCGAAGTATGAATCCCGGATATGCTGGTATAGACAATGAGTTGTTTTTCAATCAAAAGACTTCAATGCTATTTGGAGATGCCAAGGCCATGATTCAGGAATTGTTAACTGAGCTTAAAGGAATGTAATAACCGATATAATCACATATAAAAAGCGAGCTTAATTTTAAGCTCGCTTTTCTATATAATAGAGTTACATTTACTCGTGAAATTGCAAAACTTTAATTTTGTTTCTTGTTGAAAATATTTTCCCCTCATCGTGAAGTTGTTTAATAACTCTGGTAATGACTACTCTTGAAGAATTAAGATCATTAGCAATTTCCTTATGTGTAATTTCCAGATCCACATCGTTCGAAATCTTAACCTTATCTGTTAGATATTTCAGTAACCTTTCACTCATCTTCATAAAAGCTAAACTATCTATTGACTCTACCATTTCTATTAATCTAAAATGGTAGCTATCAATGATGAAATGTCTCCAGGATTTATATTTGGCTAACCAACTATCTATATATTCAACAGGGATAAAAACAGCTTCTATATCCTTTTCTACAACACCTTTAAATATGCTTTGTTTTCTGTTGATACAATTAACAAACGAAATGGCGCAGGTATCACCACGCTCGAGGAAGTACAACAATATTTCTTCTCCTTCTTTTTCCTGTCGAATTATTTTAACCACTCCATCCATTATTAATGGAATATGAGTCAATTCTGATCCAATATCAATTAAAAGTTCACCGCTTTTAATTTTGTCATAATGGCCAACTGTAATAATTTCGTCGATTAATTCTTCTTCAAATACATCAGAATAATAATCGGCTAATTTCTCTCTTAAAATTAGTTCCTGTGTAATCACTGTATGAGATGTAATTTGTTTATACAAAGGTAAGAAATTAGAAAAGAAAAAACCCTCTAACTTTCGCCAGAGGGTCCTAAGTTCAAAATTAAATTTAATTCATACAGTGAAAACAATTAATAAATTAGAACTTTACTTGCACTTGAGCTAATAACTGATCATTGTCCACGTTGACGACAGTTTCAATATTAGCCAGATAGTTTAATTGGAATCTTACTTTATTATTTACAAAGTAGTTGAATCCTATCGTCATTCTCTCAAGATAACCAATATTGTCACTTAGGTCTGTGTCTGGATCGAAGTATTCATATTTAAATACAGGCTCGAATTTTTCATTCACTGCATATGTGGCCAACATATAAGCACCAGCCCTCTTTTCTCCAAGAGCGATAGGAGTGGTTCCACAACCACCAGCGGCACCGGCAAAATAGGCGCCTTCGTCATAAATGTATTCGGCTTGTACTCGCAATTTGTCCAGTTCTAGTAATAATTCCCCACCATATGAAGAACGGTCGTCATCATTGTTGTTTGGAATCGGGTAACCAAATCTAAAACTACCACCTAAGGTCAGGTAATTTGTGATTTTATATGTGGCTCTACCCATGACATCTTTTTTTTTTTTATTATCACCCTGGTTAAGACCTGTACCATTCATAATGGCTACAGAATAATTTAACTTATTGAATTTGTTACCTCCAAAAACAGCCAAACCAAAGTCACGCTGAGGAGCAACCAATTGATCAGCTACTACAGAACGTTCTATAGTTTTGAGCATGTGACAAGGTGTAGCTACGTCCAAACTAAACGGTTGTTTAAACGTACCAACAGAAATACGAGCCCAGTTATCGGCCTCATATGTTATAAAGGCATCCATTAGGTAAGTATCAGCAGTACCACCTATAAAAGGACTGGCTTCAAGCATAAAGTAATATGAGAAATCATTAAATACTTTACCTCTTACACCTAATCTGGCTCTTTTAAACCTTATGGTATTATCCTGATCACCATCTGTAAAATTGTAATCAAACTGAGGTTGTAAGTATCCAAAGAGTTTTATGCTTTGAGTCCCTGTAGTATCGGTACTACTTGTAGGATCATCGATATCACAACCTTGAGAATAGACCGCATTTACATTTAGTAGCAGAGCAACAATGAGCAATTTATATATGCTTTTCATGTGAGAATCTTAATTGTTTATAACTAATTAAGGGGTTATAATATCTAAGCTTTTAGGATTAGAGTCTTTTCCCCATTGATTTTTAATATCTGGATCATCCCAGAATGGGTTATCATTAAACAATTTGTTCATTCCGAAGGTTAAGCTATACGCATCATAACCTAATACTCTTAAACAAGCAGTTAATACTGCAGAGGTTTGTCCAGTATAGCAATAGGTTATAACCTTAGCATTGGCTGCTGGATTAAGTCCTTTATAAGAATCGTCGCTTAAGACTAATGGATTTACTCTGTAAGCACCCGCTATATGACCAAATCCTGAATAATGTGCTTCACTAAAGTAGTTGTTAATGAAGTATCCTGATGGATTAGCTAACACATCAGATGCACTAGCTGTAGCAGCACCAAATCCGGCGGCTACAACTGCTTCCACTCGTTGCTTCAGAATGGCTTCACCATCAGTTAAAGTGGTTGAGATGGTTGGATCATCGAATACTACATTAGCTGGTGCACCTTCAAATGACCAATTGCTATGGCCGTCTGCTAGGTTGTCTACATTTCCATTCCAAGGACCAGCAGTAGCAGAATTC
>CAJIBV010000093.1_pt1 | contig 11138 bp, 13 predicted proteins | sample 9199431 | NCBI WGS metagenome assembly CAJIBV01 (sample SAMEA7708314, study PRJEB35096) | sediment metagenome | biome: marine neritic benthic zone biome [ENVO:01000025]; feature: sediment [ENVO:00002007]; material: shallow marine sediment [ENVO:03000034] sea grass bed [ENVO_01000059] ...
ATCCATAATTTTACGGATTTAGTATAGTTCTAAGCTTGGTTTTAATTCTATTCATCTTTACCCTTGCATTTACTTCGCTAATCCCCATAGTTTCACTAATTTCCCTATAGCTCTTATCCTCCAGGTACAAAAAGACAAGTGCTTTTTCAATATCATTTAACTGATGTACAGCGTTGTACAAAAGTTTTAGTTGTTGTTCTTCGGTATCATCATAATCTTCAGATTTTATTTTAAACTGAACTTTATCAAATTCTTCAGTTATCAAAGATCTTTTACCTTTTCTGTACAGTGTTATCGCCGTATTTAAAGCAACTCTATACATCCATGTACTAAATTTAGAGTCTCCTCTAAACTTAGGATAGGCCTTCCATAATTGTATTGTGATCTCCTGAAATAGATCATTGTGTGCATCATAATTATTGGTGTAAAGTCTACAAACTTTATGTACAATATTTTGATGCCTCTCAAGGAGCTCTACAAAATTATGTTGTGTCTCTTTATTCAATTGGATGGTTTCGCTATTCAATTAGTGTTTAATAATCCCAAAGCGTTACAAAATAGAACAAAATATTTATGTAATTCAGTTCATCTATAAATTTATACAGTTCAGTTAAATTTTCTTTTATCATCACAACTTGGATTGCACTTTTGTCTCACCAAGCGATTCATCAACAAAAAAAAGAAATCTTCAAAATGAGAAAATTATTCCTGTTATTAGTTTTATTAATTAGCTCTAGCTCATTATCGCAAACTAAAATAAACGGTATAATTACAGACACTAAAGGAAATCCAATAGTAGGAGCAAATGTATATTTACAGGGAACCTACGATGGAAGTACTACAGATATTTCTGGATCATTTCAATTTAACACAGAGGAGGAAGGAAATCAATCCTTAATTGTATCTTATTTATCTTATGAAACCCACACCTTATCGGAAGACGTTTCTAAGATGAATTCCTTAGCAATTAAGCTTCGTGAAGATGTTAATACTTTGGATGCCGTAATTTTATCGGCAGGTACTTTTGAAGCTGGTGATAATAGTAAAATTTCTGTTTTAAAACCTTTGGACGTCGTTACAACGGCCAGTGCAGTTGGAGATTTTGTGGGTGCATTGCAAACCTTGCCCGGGACAACTACTGTATCAGAAGATGGGAGATTATTTGTAAGAGGTGGTGACGCAGAAGAAACACAAATATTTATTGATGGCATTCGCGTTTTTACACCTTACACTCCTACAACAAACAATACGCCTACAAGAGGGAGATATTCTCCTTTTTTATTTGATGGTATAACGTTTTCTACAGGTGGATATTCGGCAGAATATGGGCAAGCACTTTCCAGTGTATTATTGTTAAATACTATAGATGAACCCGATCAAAATAAAACGGATATAGGTATCATGTCTGTTGGGGGAACTTTAGGTAAAACACGAAAATGGAAGAACAGTTCTTTAAGTATAAATGGAGGATACTTTAATCTAGCACCATATATAGCTTTGATTCCAGACAGAAATGATTGGGAAAAACCTTTCGAAAGTGTGTCGGGAGAGGCCGTATTCAGGCAAAAATTTGATAACGGGTTGCTTAAATTGTATTCTGCTTTTGATAGCACTAATTTTGAACTGACTCAGGAAGACATTAATTATGAGGAAGGAATTCCATTTAAATTAAAAAATAACAACTTCTATTTGAACGGATCATATTCGGGTATGCTTAACGATGTTTGGTCCATTCTTGGAGGACTTAGTTACACTACGGCTCAAAATAGTATAAATATTCTTAATCAGGATATTGATAACAAAGAGAAGTCGATTCATTCAAAGTTAAGATTAAAAAGACGTTTCAGTAGCAGGTTTAAACTTAGCTTTGGTTTGGAATATTATAATACATATTTCGATGAAAATTATTCCGATGATTTTCTGTCAAATATTAATTTGAATTTTAAGAATGGCTTAAGTGCCGGATTCACGGAGGCGGATATTTTCTTTTCAAAGGATCTGGCGCTAAAGGTTGGGATGAGATCGGAATACAATCACCTTTTAAGTGAGTTAAGTGTATCTCCAAGGTCTTCTTTAGCGTTAAAAACTTCAAATAAAAGTCAGGTATCATTGGCTTATGGTAAGTTTTATCAAAATCCGTCGGCTTCTGTATTAAAATTTGATCAAAATTTGAAATCGCAATTAGCTTCACACTTTATTCTGAATTATCAGTATAACAATGATGGAAAAATATTAAGGTTTGAAAGTTATTTTAAGGATTATGAATCGTTGATTCTTTACGATGATAATCAAGGAATAGCTGACAATATAAGGAATGACGGATTTGGCTATGCCAAAGGTCTTGATGTATTTTGGAGAGATAGTAAAACAATTAAAAACCTGGATTATTGGATTAGTTATTCTTTTTTGGATTCTAAGAGAAAGTACAAAGAATATCCTTCAGAAGCTCAACCAAACTTTGTTAATAAACATAACCTATCCTTAGTGGGTAAGTATTGGATAGATGATTGGAAAAGCCAGGTTGGATTTAGCTACGGATTTGCATCAGGAAGAACATATACTAATCCAAACAAGGAAGGATTCTTAAATTCCAGAACAAGATCATTTAATAGTATCAGTTTAAATTGGGCCTATTTAATCAGCCAGCAAAAAATTCTTTATTTTTCTATTAATAATGCCTTAGGGTTTAAAAATATTAATGGATATCAATATTCGAATACACCTAATATAAACGGAAACTTTGCCAGAAGGCCACTAAGACCAGCTGCAGATCAATTCTTCTTTATAGGGTTTTTCTGGACTATAAGTGACTCAGGAACAGATAATCAATTAGACAATTTGTAACCCATTAGACTGCAGTGTTTTATGCTTATTTAAACGCTATTGAACTGACAATTGTCATAGTTTTTATTGACCGAATTTAGTAAATTCAAATCAATTAAAATGTAGTATTATGAAAGCAAAAAAGAATCCAGAAGTCGATTTAAGACGAAACACGAGTCTTTTCTTCGCTGTGGGATTAAACTTAATGCTATTCTTAACCTGGGCAGCTTTAGACATGAAATCCTACGAGAAAGAAGAAATTGCTATTAATGTGATTGACGTGGAAGCAATAGTTGAGGAAGAAATTCCATCAATTAATATAAACACTCCACCACCACCCCCACCTCCCAAGGTAGCTTCGGAAGTCATAACCATTGTAGAGGATATTGCTGAAGTTGAGGAAACTGTAATAAAAAGCACCGAAATAAATATGGATGATGTCATTGAAGAAGCTGTTGCCGTTGAGGAAGTTGAAGTGGAAGAAGTAGAAGAAGATATTTCAGTTCCTTTTGCTGTTGTTGAAAAAGTTCCTGTATTTCCTGGATGTAAAGGAAAAAACAATACAGAATTGAAAGCTTGCTTCGAAAAAAAAGTAATTGAACATGTAAATAAGAACTTTAAATTTCCTGAACTCGCATTAGAAATGCACATTCATGGCAAAGTGTTTGTCTTATTTTCTATTGATCAAAAAGGATATGTGTCAGGAATTAGAACAAGAGGGCCCGATAAAATCTTAGAGAAAGAAGCTGAGAGAATAATCAGTTTATTACCAAGAATGACACCCGCTAAGCAAAGGGGTAAAGCTGTAAGAGTGCCATACAGCATACCAATTCATTTTAAGTTTATAGAAAACTAATAGGAATTGAAAATAATAAAATTAGTCTCTGGGAATAATCAGAGATTAATTTTTTTTATGACCTTTTTTTAAATGATGAATCACAAAAAGGGATCCTGCTACAATAAATGGAAACGTAATTGAAGCAATTACGCCAATACTCATCCATATAGAGTGATTCACTCTGTAATTTAATCTGAAAACGACAACGCTAAAAATTAAGCCAACTAATATTAAAACAATGCCACCAAAATACTCAAACTTCCAGGCTAATATTAGCAGTCCAAGCAAAATAAATGATGGTATTAAATGAATTAGAAAGCCTCCAATTTGTTGCCATATTGTTAGTTTAGGATCAAATGCATCAAGAGCAAAAAGACTTACAAAAAGAATGGCTAGGATGCAAATTATTCTAGGAGCCCAATAAAGTATTTTATATTGTTTTGCCATAATTAAATATGAATTGGTTTAGTAAAATAATAACCTAATAAGATACTAAAAAGCGGTGAATTATCCTATTACTACAAATCATCCTTTAAATATTACAGTTCGGTAAATCACATTTTAAAAATACCTGGTATCTATGGAAATTTGAATCATAATTAAATTAGAACATTATGAAAAACTTAATCATTATTGCAGTATTAACTATAACCGAACTGTTAACTGCTCAGACAAATTATGACAAAGGCATGCAAAAAGCCTTTCAACTTTGGGGTTCGGACCCGGCAGAAGCATCATATTTATTCGAACGCATTGCAACTGCAGAATCAGAGAATTGGCTGCCTTTGTATTATGCTGCGCAAATAAACATTTTGCAAAGTTTTGGTATGCAAGATGCGGAGAAATTAACTGCTCAACTTAATAAGGCACAAAATTTATTAAATCAGGCTAAGGCTATTTCTAAAGACAACTCTGAAATAATAGTCTTACAAGCGCTATTGCATACAGCATGGGTTGCTTATGATGGTGCAACTTACGGTATGACTTTGTCTGGTAAAGTAACATCCTTATATATGCAAGCTGAGCAGTTAACACCAGACAATCCCAGAGTTATTTTGAACAAGGCTGAGTGGGCAATGGGTAGTGCAAGATATTTTGGTCAGGACACACAACCATTTTGCAAAGATATAGAAAGGTCTTTAGAACTTTTTGCTAACTTTAAACCAGAATCTCCATATCATCCTAAATGGGGTAAGGAACGTGCTGAACAAATTTTAGAAAATTGTAAAAAATAAAGAAAAATAATCTTCAAAATATATGTCAAATGCATAAAGTAACCAGAAACATATTGATAGCATTTTTTATTGGTGTTGTAATATTTTTTATGGATAGTGCTTTATCCGGTGGATTTATTTATGAAGATATCAACGAATCATTAATAGTTTTTGGCATTTATCAGTTGTATTCGTTTGTAATAAGTTTTTCTAATATATATTATTTTGATTATTTAGAAAAACGAACATGGAAAGAAGGAGAAAGAAATAAACGAATATTTTTCGGGTTTGCAGGATCTGTTGTAATTACTTTAGTTGATCTGTTTATTCTTAATATGTTTACCGAAATGTTCTTTAATGGTAAGTCATTTGAAGAATTTATTCAAGGTGAAAGTATTGCAAAATATCAATTTGGATTATGGATAACTTTATCAGTAGTAGCAGTATTTCATATAATCTATTTTTATAACAAGTATCAACAAAAAAAGATCAAAGAACAAAAGGTTATTGCGGGAGCAGCAAGGGCAAAGTTTGATGCCTTAAAAAATCAATTAGATCCGCATTTTCTTTTCAATAGCTTAAATGTATTAACTAGTTTAATTGATGAAAACCCTGACAGTGCTCAGAAATTCACCACGTCTTTGTCCAAAGTATATAGATATGTATTAGAACAAAAGAACAAGGATCTGGTTACGATAGATGAAGAATTACAATTTGCAAAAACTTATATGTCATTGTTGCAAATGCGTTATGAGGATGCCATAAAATTCAGTATATCTGATCGTATAAGTGATCCTGAACTTAAAATAGTACCATTGTCTCTACAACTGTTACTGGAAAATGCTGTTAAGCATAATGTAATAACATCAGACAGTCCATTAGAAATTAACATTTATGAGGATAAGGGCTATTTAATAGTCGAGAATAACATTAACCCTAAGGCTTCCTTAGAAAGAAGCACTAAGGTTGGCTTAAGGAACATTAATCAACGATACAGTCTAATTACAAATAGACCTGTAGAAATAAATCAAACAAATAAAACATTTAAGGTTAGCTTGCCTTTATTAACACAAGAAATAAATATTATGAGACCAAAAGATTATAACAGAGAAAGTAATAAGTACATCAGAGCTAAACAACGTGTAGATGAATTAAAAGGATTCTATGGAAACCTAATTTCCTACTGCGTAGTCATTCCATTTTTAGTATTCATTAACTATAAAACCTATTGGGATTTTCAATGGTTCTGGTTTCCTTTAGGAGGCTGGGGATTAGGGTTATTGATTCATGCATTTTCAATATTTGGCTATGGTTCCAGTTGGGAAGAAAGAAAAATAAGAGAATTAATGGATAAAGATGACAAATTTTAAAATCGTGTATCATGGAAAGAAAGTATTTAGAGCAACAAAATTTTTCTGAGGAAGACAGATATTTACGAGCTAAAAAGCGGGTAAAACAAATAGAAGGTTTTTACTGGCATTTATTCTGGTATGTAGTAGTAAATTTATTTATTCTTATTATGATAAATCGTGGATTGGATGAAGGAGAAAGCTTCTTTGAATGGGGCCATTTTAGTACAGCATTTTTCTGGGGAATTGGGCTTTTAGCTCACTGGTCTGGTGTATTTGGAAAAAATTTGATCTTCTCTAAAAGTTGGGAAGAAAGAAAAATAAAAGAATACATGGACAAGGATAAATTTGACTACTAATTTTTATCTGATCGAGAATGAAAGTAATTATAATTGAGGACGAAAAACCTTCTGCGAGGCGATTACAACGAATGCTGACTGCTTTGGATATCAATGTAGACACTTTATTGCATTCAGTGAAAGAATCAATCCATTGGTTTGAAAACAATGAACACCCGGATCTTATCTTTTTAGATATTCAATTGAGTGATGGCTTGTCATTTGAGATCTTTGATGCAGTGAAAATTACATCACCTATAATTTTTACAACAGCCTATGATGAATATGCTCTGCAAGCATTTAAACTTAATAGCATAGATTATTTACTGAAACCTATAGATGATGAGGAGTTGGAAGTAGCAATAAACCAATATAAAGTTCAATTACCTAAAAAACAGGCTGTTAATATAGATTTTAATGATATTAAAAAAATGCTGACAAACCCGATAGAAAGAGAATATAAAAAGCGATTCTCTATAAAAGTAGGTCAGCATTTAAAACTTATCAATATAGATGAAATAGAATGCATTTACAGTGAAAATAAAGGCACCTATTTGCATACTACCGAAGGTAGAAACTATTTGTTAGATACAACATTGGAGAAGTTGGAGGAAGAATTGGAACCCCGAACATTCTTCAGGATAAACAGAAAATTCTTCGTGAATATACATGCGATAAAGGACATGATTAGTTATACAAATTCCAGACTCCAGATTAAATTAAATTCTTTTAAAGATCATGACGTTATTGTAGCCAGAGAAAGAGTTAAGGACTTTAAAGCATGGTTGGAATAAGCCTGTGTTACAAAAGTCACCAATAATTATTTAGAAACTGATTTTAATCATCTTTTAAAAAAACAAGCATCTATATTTTAGTAGTTTAATTAAAACTATTAAAATCGAACTTAAAATATTTTAAAGATGAAAAAAATAGCATTCATTTTTGTTTTAATTCTAGTATTGACTGCATGTAAAAAAGATGCACAAAATGCGGAAATAACTAATCAGGAAACCATTGAAACAGCAGCGGAAACGCCTCTGTTAGCGATATCTGAATTTGATACAAAAGCTGGAGAATTTGTAGCTAAGGAAGTTAAGGTAAAAGGCATCGTAGACCATATTTGCAAGCATGGTGGGAAAAAATTGCTGTTGGTTACAGATGAAGGGAAAGTTCATGTAACTTCTGATACTCGATTTGAAGAAGAATTAATTGGAAGTGAAATCGCATTAAATGGAGTAGTTGCTGAAGAACGCATCGACGAAGCTTATCTTTTGAAAATAGAAGAGGATAATATTAAAAGTCATTCCGAGGGACAGTCAAGTGATGAGCAATTTGAAGCTAAAAAGAAACATATTCAGGAATACAGAGACCAAATGAAATCCGATAATACGGATCATATCTCTAACTATTCTTTAGAATATATGTCTCATGTAGAGATTCAATAATGTGGCTTTCAAATTCATGAAAGGACTCCGCAAGTGGAGTAGGATCCTACATCGCGACATAGGTTACTTTTTTATAGGAACGACGCTTATTTATGGTATTTCGGGTATTGCTCTTAATCATATGAGTGATTGGAATCCCAATTATTCTGTTGAGGTGAATTACTTTACAACATCGTTAAATTTATCTAAGTCCGACAATATTAAACCTAATATTCTTAAGCTTTTAGATGCCATTGATCATAGAAGCAACTATAAAAAACATTACTATCCAAATGAGAATCAACTTAAGGTATTCTTAAAAGGGGGATCTTCTGTTGTTGCTAATATTAATAATGGAAAGGTAAGAGCAGAGTATTTAAAGAAGCGTCCTGTGTTTTATGAAAGTAATTATTTGCATTACAATCCTAACAGGCTATGGACCTGGTTTTCAGATGCTTTTGCGGCCGCTTTAATTTTATTTGCAATAACATCTTTCTTTATGGTTAAAGGTAAGCATGGAATTACTGGCAGAGGAGGTATATATACAATTCTAGGAATTATTATTCCACTCGTATTTTTGTGGTATTACCTATAAAGTAAAGCTCACTGTAAGCAATAAAATAGTGAGCTATATTTTCTTTTTCACCTTTTATGTTCCGGGCTGTCAAATCCTGCCTGGCATCCAGCACTCCATTCATCCGGTTGATTGCCGTATGCAGGAATACCACCTTGATCTTTAAGCATTCTTGCCAAATGTAAACAGTTCCAAACTAGAAAAGTTGTATTTCTATTCGTAAAATCGTTTTCAGGACCTCCCGAACCTTCATCCCGATAGGATGGACCTGGTCCAGCTTCACCCATCCAACCGGCATCTGCCTGAGGAGGCACAGTATATCCAATATGTGATAAAGAGAAAAGAATATTCATAGCACAATGTTTAACACCATCTTCATTTCCAGTAATTAATGTTGCTCCCACTTTACCGTAATCGCGATATTGTCCTTTTGAGTTGAACTGATGTGTATAGCCGTACATGCGTTCAAGAGTTCTATTGCAAACTGATGATTTTTCTCCGAGCCAAACTGAAGTGCACAGAATTAATATATCACAGGCATCTACTTCTTTTTGAATGAGTGGCCAATCGTCTTTATCCCACTCAGGCGTTTTGGACATATCTATTCCCAGACCAGCGGGAATATCATAGTCTACCGGACGAATTATTTTTGACGATACGCCGTTAGCTTCAAAAATTTTCTGGGCAACTGCAATAAGGCCTTCGGTATGTGATAATACTGGTGTTCTGTTTAAGGTACAATTCAAGAATAGTACCTTTAAATCATCATATTTGGCTGGTGGATTATCACAGTGTTTTTTGGTAATTTCATTTAGTTGGTTGGTCATGTTATTTTATTACTAATTAATATTAAAATTATTTACTTACAGCCACGGCAATTTTTGAATCTGCTGTTCCATAGTACAAAAACCAGGAATCTTTAAAAAATACGAGTCCTTCTACAAAACATACTTCGTTCACTTCTCCCACTTTTTCGTATTCTTTGTCGGGATGAATAAAATAACTTTCGGTTCTATCAATGAGCCTATACGGTTTATCTTTATCAAACAAGGCCTGCGCTGCAGCATAGGTATATTTTGGTAACCCTGGGTCGTTAAAATTAGAGGCATTGCTACCATTATAAATTAGTAAGATCCCATCCTCCTTGTAGATAGCATAGGGCCCTGGTTCTACCAGTCTGCTGTCGAAAAAACCCATTCTCGGATGGAGAACCGAAATCCTTCTACCTGATTCTTCGTTTTCAGCTACTTCCCAGTTTATCAGATCAGTCGAGGTTGCCATAAAGATATTGGTGTCACCAAAATACATCCAATATTTGCCATTGATTTGTTTTGCAACAATTTTGTTACCCTGCAATTCTGAAACTATAGCACCTGCCTTGGACCAAACATCTTTGTATTTTTCTCCCTTTAAAACCAACCCATGCTTTTTCCAGGTTTTAAGGTCTTTCGATGACGCTATACTTAGTCTGGCAGTTTTGCCATCATAGGAGGTATAGGTCATGAAATATACTCCGGTTTCACTTTCAACAATTCTGGGGTCTTCAACACCATCAAAATAGCAGAAATAACAGTCTTCAGAATTTACCTGTTCTTCTTCACTTTTTTTATAGTTCCATTCATGAACCTTCATAACATCATTATCAGGATAGAAAACTGGTGTCGGTAATTTTGTAAAATGAAGACCATCATCACTTACAGCCATTCCAATCCTCGACGTACCTAAGGAATCTTGCGCTCTGTACAGTAAATAAACCTGGTTGTCCTTTACAACTGCCGTTGGGTTAAGAACATTTCGTTCTTCCCATTTTACGGTATTTCCTGTTATCGGATCTGTAAATTTTAATTCCGGTGTTGGTTTTAAAATTGGATTGATGCTGTCTACCTTGTCAAAAATCTTAAAGGCCCAGTCTTCCTGGTATTCTTTTATTGAAGTACTACTTTTATCTTGACAACTAAATACGAAAAGAATGACTGTTAATACTAATGATAGTCTCATGAGTCGAGTTATTGGAAGTTAATTACTCCTAAATATAGTCTAAAATATTCATCTTTTTTAAGCCAATGGATTTACGAAGAATGATGGAAGGATTTTGGCTGTTCCAGAGAATAATTAAATATTTGGGAATAATCCATTACATTACTAATATTATCCAGTCTGCAAAGGAATTCAACTGTTGCACAGAGACCTTTAAACAGGATGTCTTTAGATAATTTTTCTGCTGGTTTGTTCCCAAATCTTCCAAAAGGGATTGAGTAACCACATGCCTTTAAAAATATAGCTTCTAATTGAAGTAATTCTAAAGGGGAATATCCATTGAATTTCCTGCCTAAATTCTGATGAACTCTTCCTAGATAGCTTAATTTAATAGACCCATGAATATCGGTAAGGTGCTTCCAGGCTTCCTTATTGTCCAGTATATTACCTACTGCACATTTATAGCAACATTCCGGATTTAACTGGTCGTTGTGAAAGGCTACATAAAGCTTTTTGATCGCGTCATCAAGTCTTTTTGGAATAGTCATAGGCTTTGCAATTTTTTCTTCAATTTAGAAAAAATAATTGAAAACTCATAGCA
>CAJIBV010000076.1_pt1 | contig 11071 bp, 11 predicted proteins | sample 9199431 | NCBI WGS metagenome assembly CAJIBV01 (sample SAMEA7708314, study PRJEB35096) | sediment metagenome | biome: marine neritic benthic zone biome [ENVO:01000025]; feature: sediment [ENVO:00002007]; material: shallow marine sediment [ENVO:03000034] sea grass bed [ENVO_01000059] ...
CTGTAGAGGCAGGAGCAAGTTGTGATGCATATGCAGGTACCCTTAAACCGAACAATATATTTAGTTGTTTAAGTGGTGGATCATCAAACATTAGTGCATATGAGAATAATGCTCCAGTTATCCCAGAGGGATATGAGCAATTGTTTGTTCTAACAAATGCATTCGACCTTACTATTTTAGGAGTATCTCCATCGCCAGAATTTGATGTTGATCATGTGGGATTCTATAGAATTCATAGTCTGGTATATAATCCAAGTACTTTAGATTTAGGCATTGTTCAATTTGGACAGACTACAGGATTCGATGTAAATGGATTATTGCAACAAGGAGGTGGAGACATTTGTGCTTCTTTAGATGTGCAAGGAGCTGTATTTTTAGTGTTACCATCATGGATATGTAACTGGTTTAACTATTCTTCCTACAATGCCAGAGGAGGAGATCGTTCAGCTGAAGTTGAAGGTTACATTAGTCAGTTTAAGAATTATAAAGAATTTGAAAGATCAATTTTAAAAGAAAATGAACCTAGATTATATCCAAATCCTGTAAATGATATTTTGAATATAGATATTAGGTTGTTTGATGATGAAAATATGTCATATACTATCTCTGATTTAGGTGGTAGATTGATAAGTTCTGGTTCGATGAATGAAATTCAAAAATTAGGAAGCACAATAGATACAAGTTCGTTAACAAACGGGATGTATTTAGTGAGATTTACTTCTGACTTTAGAAATTTTGTAAAAAAGGTTCAGGTCAGAAAGTAGATTGTTTGATTGTTAGTTGGTTAGAAAGGCTGTCAGTAATGGCAGTCTTTTTTATTTCCATATCCGATACACCGGATATTGTAGATGAGATTTTTCGTAGTGCTTACTTTGTTGATGCAACCAGTTTAGCTGAGCATACCAATTCTTTGCAAAAATAGTATCATAGGTTTTCTTGAGGTTGAATTCGATTGTTAATTTAGGGTTTTGGGCAAGCAATAAAGCAGCTTTATCTTCCCATACATATGGAGAAAAATACTCTTTTCGCTGTAAAATAGTATCAAAGAAATTCCAATTAAAAAACGAATCCGGAGCCGTTGGTTCAAGCGTTTCCAATAGATATCTTATTCCAGGTTGATTCGTTGAAATGAGATAATCACCTTTAAAAAATCTAATATCTTTTATTTCTTCTCTTACAGTTGTATTGAAATGCTGATAATGACCTTCATAGGGATTTTTCCTGGTATCATAAGTGATTATTTTATACGATTCTACAGTCATAACCGTATCCTTTTCTAGCTTATTCATCTCAATATTGTTCAGTTTTAATAGCTCTACTACATTATGCCAACCTTGAGAAATCACATAAGCATTCGGAATGGTAACTGAAGTTTTAGGTTTAAAATAATTTTGATAGATAAGCTCCTTTGTAAAAGGTTGGTTTCTATCATATCTCAATCGCAAAGCTCCGGTTACATCACTTCTACTAAATACACCTTCATATCCTTTAAAATTTAAAATTGTGTGTTGAGTTGTATCTACTTCCCAACTTAGCGGATAGGTTTCTTTTTGTTTATAGTATTTCCAGGAGTCCTTTCTTAATTCTGCAATGGTTTCATGTTGTTCTTCTGCAAACTCCAACAAACTTTTCAATAATTCATAATTGGCTTCAACACGTTGTTTGTAAGGTTTTAGCATGTGTGATTCGATCATCATTCCCAAGGTGTTGAATAAAGTTGTATAACCAGTTGAATATCTGGGTAAATCCAAATATTGACTAAAACCTTTTTCCGGAGCTTGGTTGAAGACATTAACGTAAGGTGTCATTTCCAAATTCTTTTCGCTCATCTTTTTTTCAATCTCGGGATTCATAGTTTCATGTATGAACTTGCCAAGTTTTCCTCCTAATTTATTATGCTGCGTGAATAAATGTGTTATCACATATTGGTAATCTGCTCCATTACTCACATGGTTATCAATAAATATATCGGGTTGAACCAAATGAAAGATTTGTGCAAAGGTTCTCGCATTTTTGGTGTCAGCTTTTATAAAGTCTCTGTTCAGATCATAATTTCTGGCATTGCCTCTAAAACCATATTCTTTAGGACCATTTTGATTGGTTCTGGTCGTGGAGTTTCGATTTAAGCTGCCCCCAATATTGTAAATCGGTATGGTCACTAAAACAGTATTTATAGGTATTTCATTTTTTCCTTGTACAATATCTCTGAACAGCATCATAGTGGCATCAATGCCATCCGATTCACCAGGATGAATACCGTTATTTATTAGGATGATCCTTTTGTCTTTTCTTATGGATTCAAAATCAAATTCAGAATCAGAATTCAATGTTACCAAATGCAATGGCTTTCCGGAATCAGTTTCACCTATTTCCTGGATGGAAATTTCTTTAAAAGAATCAGCTAAATCAGAATAAAGTGTAATGGTTTCCTCGTATGTGGCCGTTGCAGTACCATCTGATTTTTCGAATATAGTTATAAAATCCTTCGAAGATTGACCCTTATGAGAATCACATGAATAAATAATAATGACTAAAACAAGAATGATTCTATTCATAACTCAATTATATGAAATCAGATCAAACTTAATGAAATTATAAGAATAAGGACTTGCAAGTCCTATTAATAACTGTATTTTTGCCGCTTGTGAAAAAAATGGCAATATGGAATTTATTAGAAAGCGTACAGCAAATGCGAAAAATGATATTTTAAGTGGATTAACGGTTGCCCTGGCTTTAGTGCCCGAAGCAGTGGCTTTTGCTTTTGTGGCAGGAGTAGATCCTTTAGTCGGGTTGTACGCTGCTTTTATGATTGGATTGATCACATCCATATTCGGAGGACGCCCAGGCATGATAAGTGGTGCAACAGGAGCATTGGCAGTGGTCATGGTGAGTTTGGTAGCGGAAGGAAATGCCATGGGAGAAGCTGGTGAAAACCTTGGTTTATACTATTTGTTCGCTACTGTTATTTTAATGGGGTTCATTCAGATGTTGGCAGGAATATTTAAGCTTGGAAAATTCGTTAGGTTGATACCGCATCCTGTAATGATGGGATTTGTAAATGGATTGGCAATTGTGATATTCCTTTCTCAATTAGGCATGTTCAAAGAAGTTATCAATGGAGAAAAAGTATGGATGCAAGGAATAGAACTTTGGACAATGCTCGGTTTAGTGGGTTTAACTATGGTAATAATGTTCGGTTTACCAAAATTAACCAAAAAATTGCCTGAAGCTTTGATTGCCATTTTAGTGGTGTCGGCAATTGTAATATTTGGGAATTTTGATGTTGCAACAGTAGGTAGCTTTATTCGTGAAGGAGGAGGTGAAGGTTTAAAAGGAGGATTACCGTCGTTTCAAGGTGATATTTTTAGCAAAGTCCCTTTAAGCTGGGAATCAATAAAATTCATTTTTCCTTACGCCTTGATTCTGGCAGCTATTGGACTGATAGAATCCCTGATGACCTTGAATTTAATTGATGACCTAACTGAAACAAGAGGGAATTCCAACAAAGAATGCCTGGCCCAAGGTGGAGCAAATATTGTAACGGGTTTCTTTGGAGGAATGGGTGGATGTGCTATGATCGGACAATCACTAATCAATATAAAAGGAGGAGGAAGAGGAAGGCTTTCCGGAATTGTAGCAGCCTTGGCCCTGTTGGCATTTATCTTGTTTGCATCTGGATTGATTGAACAAGTACCGATTGCAGCTTTAGTCGGTGTGATGTTTATGGTTGTTATTGGAACTTTTGCATGGAGTAGTTTTAGAATTTTGAATAAAATTCCATTAAGTGATGTAATTGTATTGGTCGCAGTGTCTGCTCTAACTGTTATCTACGATTTAGCAATTGCGGTTATTGCTGGAGTAATCATGAGTGCTTTGGTTTTCTCATGGGAAAATGCCAAGCGTATTCGAGCCAGAAAGCGAATGAAGGATGATGGAACCAAAGTGTATGAAATTTGGGGACCTTTATTTTTTGGAAGTATTCAGGAGTTTAACGCTAAGTTTGATGTAAAAAATGACCCGGATAAAGTTGAGATCGATTTTGTAGAATCAAGAGTGAGTGATCATTCAGCTATTGAAGCGATTTTTAATTTGGTAAATAAATATAAAGCCGAAAATAAAGAAATTAAACTAAAGCATTTAAGCGAAGATTGTAAGGTCTTATTGTACAAATCAAGTCCTGTTTATCACGATGTGATCGTTGAAGATATTGATGATCCTCGTTATCATTTAGCTGAAAACCCGGAAGCATTTTCCAAAGGATTGGCAGAGTATAAACTTTAGTACATTAATTTACCTTCACACTTTCAGGCACAAGGATTTCGTAATTTCCCTTATGTCTGATAACTTCTCGAACAATACTGGAACTTATAAAGGAGGTCTTGGCAGCTGTTAAAAGGAAAACAGTTTCAACTTTGGACATTTTACGATTCGTATGAGCAATAGCTTTTTCGAATTCAAAATCAGCAGGATTGCGCAAACCTCGTAGAATATATTCAACTCCAATCTCGTTGCAAAAATCAACTGTTAGTCCAGTATAGGTTACAACTTTCACTTTTGGCTCATCTTTAAAGGCTTCTTGAATGAATTTCCTTCTTTCTTCTAATGAGAACATATATTTTTTATCAGAATTGATACCTATAGCAACTATGACCTCATCAAATAATTTAACACCTCGTTTTATGATATCGAAATGCCCTAAGGTAATAGGGTCAAAAGAACCTGGAAAAAGTGCTTGTTTCATGAATTAAATTTACAGTTTTTATTTTAAAGATTCCTCTATGGCATTATCAAACAAATCTGCTAACGAAATTCCTGCTTCAGCTGCCTGTTGCGGCAATATGCTTTCCTTGGTCAAGCCAGGAACTGTATTGACTTCTAGTAGGTGAGGTTCATCATTTTTGAAAATGTATTCACTGCGGCTAAATCCGGTCAGTTTTAAAACTTCATAAACATGTTTGGCAACCTTGTTAACTTTTCCTTCTTGTTCTTTGGATAGTCTCGCTGGAGTAATTTCCTGCGATTGTCCCAGATATTTGGCCTCGTAATCAAAAAAATCGTTATTACTGACTATTTCAGTAATTGGTAAAACTTTGGTTTCTCCTTTATAAGTAATAACGCCCACTGATACTTCTGTACCATCCAAATATTCTTCAATAATAATTTCATCATCTTCTTTAAATGCAATATCTATGGACTTCTGTAAATCTTCTTTTTTATAGGCCTTACTTATTCCAAAACTACTGCCTGCCTTGTTTGCTTTTACGAAACATGGTAAACCAACTTTGTTAATAATTTCATCTTCATTAATTATATCTCCTGAATTAAGGTAATAACTTTCTGCTGTTTTAATGCCATAGGGTTTTAAGGCACTCAAACAATCACGCTTATTAAAAGTTAATGCAGCCTGATACATTGTACAACTTGTTTGGGGAATATTCAATAATTCCAAATAACCTTGCATAAACCCGTCTTCTCCTGGAGAGCCATGAATGGCATTAAAAACACAATCAAACCTGATTTTTTCTCGATCTACAATAACTGAAAAATCGTTCTTATCAACAGTGAATTCAATGCCAGCATCATCTACATAAACCCATCTGTCTTTAAAAATATGAACCCTATACGCATTATATTTTTCTCTGTTAAGAGTTTGGTAAACTACATCTCCACTATTCAACGAGATCTTATATTCGCTGGAAAAACCACCCATTATAATTGCAATGTTTTTTTTCATATGATAAGAAATGAAGTCGTTTATGCGTTATTCAAAAATATCATTAATAAACCAAAACTAAAAACCTTTGAGTTTTTATATATTTGCTAATCAAATAATTTTCAATGAGCTTGATAAAATTTCTGACCAGTAAAACCTTTATTAAAAATATTTTATTAGCTGTTGTCGCCTCTGTTGTATTAATATTTTTTGCATTAAAATGGTTAAAATATTCAACTAATCATGGAGATTTTGAAACAGTCCCAGAACTGAAGGGAAAATCTGTGGATGTTGCACAGATGGAATTGGAAGACAATAATTTAGTTATGAAGGTTCAGGACTCCGCAAACTATAATCCAAACTATCCTAAATACTCTGTTATAGAGCAAAGTCCAAAGGCTGGAGAAAAAGTAAAGGAAAACAGAAAGATTTATTTAACCTTAAATCCATCGGGGTACAGGAAGATAATGGTGCCTAAACTAAAAGAACGCACTTTCAGGCAAGCCAAACCTACCTTGCAAGCTCTTGGATTTAAAATTGGCACAATAACTTATGTGGATAATATTGCTAAAGATCAGGTATTAGACCTAAGATTTGAAGGCAAATCAATAAAGGAAGGAACAGAACTTCCCAAAACCAGTAAAATTGATCTCGTTCTTGGAAACGGAAAGAGACCTTCTTCAAAATAAATCCTATGCAGGAAGAGGCTTCAGAAACTTTTGATGAAAATGACGATGAGTTGTATGAACATTATTCTTTTAAGGTCGAAAAAGGTCAATCACCTCTTAGAATAGATAAATATCTTATGAATTTTATCGAGAATGCTACTCGTAATAAAATTCAGGCTGCAGCTAAAGATGGCAGTATATTCGTAAACGATATTCCAGTAAAATCGAGTTATAAAGTAAAAGGGAACGATAAAATAAGGGTATTATTCAAACATCCTCCACACGAGCATTTGCTTATTGGTGAGAACATTCCCTTAGATATTGTTTATGAAGACGATCAGCTTTTAATTGTCAATAAACCAGCTGGAATGGTAGTGCATCCCGGACATGGCAACTATTCTGGAACTTTAATAAATGCACTTATTTTTCATTTTGATAACTTACCACTTAACTCAAGTGACAGACCTGGATTGGTTCACAGAATAGATAAAGATACAAGTGGTTTGCTTGTTGTTGCCAAAACGGAAGAAGCGATGAATCATTTGTCTCTTCAGTTTGCTGAGAAAACTAGCGAAAGAGAATATGTTGCTTTAGTCTGGGGGAATGTTGAAGAAGATGAAGGTACTATTGAGGGTAATATAGGAAGGCATCCTAAGAATAGATTGCAAAATATCGTGTTTCTGGATGATGAGGCAGAAAAAGGTAAGCCAGCAATTACTCATTACAAAGTTTTAGAAAGATTTGGTTATGTGACATTGGTTTCTTGTAAGTTAGAGACGGGAAGGACCCATCAAATTCGGGTACACATGAAACATATTGGTCATACACTTTTTAATGATGAGCGATATGGAGGTGAAAAAATATTGAAGGGCACGACATTTACCAAATACAAGCAGTTTGTAGAAAATTGTTTTAAGGTTTTACCAAGACAAGCCTTACACGCCAAAACCTTGGGATTTGAGCATCCCAAATCAGGAGAATTAATGCGATTTAATTCCGATATTCCTGAAGACATGCAACTTTGCATTGAGAAATGGAGGCATTATGCTAAACATCAGAAATAGAAATAATTTATTATTCAATAAAACTTAACTGTTTTAATTGATAGTGTTTGAGCATTATCTGTCTTAAATTTGATCAGTTTATATAATGAAGATCAAAGAAGTCATATTGTATAGCAGTAATATTCAAAAGCAAAAACGGTTTTATAAATCGGTTTTGGGCTTCGAACAGCTTGTTGATTCCCAGGAAAAACTCTCCTTTAGAGCAGGGAAAAGTATTCTGTCGTTTCAGAATAAAGAAGACTTTAAACCGTCTCATTTGGCGTTTAATATTCCAAACAATGCTATAAACGATGCTTTGATCTGGTTGCGAAATAAAACAGAGATTTTGGATTGTGACGGTGAAAAAATAGCTGATTTTTCGAACTGGAATGCAAAAGCACTATACTTTTATGATGCGGATAAAAATATTATAGAATTTATTGCCAGAGAGCGAATAAATATTGAAAGCGATGAATCATTTTCATCTCGACTGATCGTTTCTATAAGTGAAATGGCTATAGCTACTACTAGTATTGAAAGTATTTATAATACAATTAATGCAATAAGGCCCATCTCAATTTTTGATGGGAATTTTAATCGGTTTTGTGCATTAGGAAATGATGAAGGATTGTTTATTGTCATCAATAAAAATATTAAAAAATGGTATCCAACAATGGAAACGGCTTATACGTCAGAATTTATAATAAAAGGCGATTATAACTTCGCTTTTTCCGACGGAAAAATTAAAGAATTATCGTAATTTAGTTAACTCAAAAAGAATAGATGAAATTAGTTCTATCACCTGCAAAATCATTAGATCTCGAAAGCAAAGTACCAACTGAAATAACTTCAGAAGCTTGTTTTTTAGCTGAAGCGGAACGACTGAATAAACTTTTAAAAAAGAAGTCTGCAAGAAGCTTGTCAAAACTCATGAGTATTTCTCCTGCTTTGGGTCAGTTGAATTATGAACGTAATCAGGAATGGCATTTACCTTTTACCAACGATAATGCAAAACAGGCGATTTATGCTTTTAGTGGAGATGTTTACAGAGGAATTGATGCCTATACAATTCCACAGGAAAAATTAGACAAAGTTCAGGATACTGTTAGAATTATTTCCGGATTGTATGGAGTTTTAAAACCTATGGATCTGATGCAACCATACAGATTGGAAATGGGAACAAAATTTCCTGTTGGTAAGAATAAGAATCTCTATGAATTCTGGAGAATGAAAGTTACTCAGTCTTTAAATGAAGAATTGGATGATGATGAAGTATTCTTAAACCTTGCCAGTAAAGAATATTTTAAAGCCATCGATACCAAGGTATTGAAAGTTCCTGTAATAACAGCAGTATTTAAAGATTTCAAAAATGGAGAATACAAAAGTATTATGACCTTTGCGAAATTAGCTCGAGGTTATATGACTCGTTATATTATCGATACAAATGCCAATACTGTGGAGGATCTTAAAGGATTCAACTACGAAGGTTACCGTTATGATGATAACATGTCTACTGAATCCGAATTGGTATTCACAAGGTAAATTTATGAGCGAAAAAAACACCTGGTCGCTTCAAAATGATAAACGGTCAGAGGAAGAACGAATTGCTTTTAAACCCACCGGTAAAAACCCAAAGAAGAAAAACTATTTATATGTATTGTCTTTAACGGGTATTTTTTTATTGGTCAGTTTTTTAATGACCTATTTTTCAGAAACTGTATTGGAAGCCTGTTTTACAAACACATTCTGTTTTAATTCAAAAGACGACCTGGTGTTTTACACGCTATATGTATTTTTAAATATAGTCATTATGATACTTGCCATTTTTGGAGCCTACCTTATCGGAAGAAAATTGGCAAATCTCATTAAAAAATAACGAATTGATTCCTGTTATTCTTTTTCTTTATCCGCTTTAACTTTAGGATCTGCTTTGGCTTTGGTTTTAGGTTCTGATTTTACCTTTGTTTCAACTTTCACTTTGGGCTCAGTTTTCGCTTTTGGTTCAGCTTTTGCTTTGACTTCTGATTTAGCTTCTGCAGTTGCTTTAGCCTTAGTTTCTGCCTTAGCAGCAGGTTTTGCTTTAGTTGTTGGCTTAGCTTTAGGTACCGGCTTTGGCTTAGCTACAGACTTAGCTTTGGATTTTTTAGCTGCAATAGCTGCAACTTTTTTCTTTTTTCTTCTACGTCTTACACCGTAAGTGCCTCTAGTAATTTTTCCACGCCTTGTTTTTTGATCACCTTTACCCATTTCTATTTATATTTAGAAAATTATTACCTAAAATTAAGGATTTTAAATTTATTATATGCAGGATTAGTGTTCTTTCATAAGCACCCATATAAACCGTTAATACTACAGGATACCACTAAATTAATTGTTGGTACTATGCCACCACCTCGATTTAGTACTGGAGAATTGCTGGAGAAAGATGTGGATTTCTGCTATGGCAGTTATTATAACTCCCTATGGTTGTTTATTGATAAAATTCACAATCTGAATCTGAGATATGACAATTCTGATGAAGCTGTAAAGCAAAGAAAGCAGTTCTTGATAGAACATAAAATAGGCGTATGTGATATTGTAGAAAGTGCGGAAAGAGCAAAAGTTGATGCGTCCGATCTGGGAATGCAAAATGTCAAGTTGAGAGACATATTAGGTTATCTAAGGATATTTCCAAAGATCGATACCCTGTTATTCACAGGAGGCAACAGTAAAAACGGACCTGAATATTTCTTTAGAAAACATATAAAAGAGTATGGATTAAAATTAGAGATAGTTTCTAACGAAATACCAAGAATTCATCAGTTTATAATGCCATGTCATTCTGAACAAAGCGAAGAATCTCACCAAAATGAGATTTCTCAATCACTACGCTCATTTCGAAATGACAAAAGAAAAATAAAAACGGTCTCATTAACTTCTGCTTCCGGCAGTGCCAACAGGGCTATTGGCAGTATGCCACTGTATCAACAACTAAAAAACAAAGATTCAAATTTTAGTACCTTCGATTTTCGGGTGATGCAATACCGTGAGTTCTTTTAAAGTATTAATATAACTGTTGGTGAATGTTTTCGCTAAGAGAAAGTCCACGAGAATTTTACGATTGGTAATTCTAAAACAATGAAAAATGCGTATTGTTATTGCCAGTACTTTATTTAATTACCGAGTTTTAAAATTCTGATTGCCCCTTGAATTACCAATACGAATACAATTGTTCCAATAATCAAATCAGGTTTATTTGAATTTAACCAATTGACGAACAATCCAGCTACAATTACTCCCAAGTTAATAATCACATCATTCGAAGTGAAGATCATACTTGCTTTCATATGGGCTTCCTCTTTACTTTTAGATTTTTGAAGCAAGTACAAACAGATTCCATTTGCAACTAATGCCAAAGTCGAAACGATGATCATAGTCGAAAATTCAGGAAGTTTTTCTGCTCCAAAAAAGCGCCTTAAAATCTCCACAAATCCTATAACCGCAAGCGTGATTTGAAAATAACCAGCGAGCTTAGCAATACGCTTCTTTCTTGTTAATGTTCCTCCTACTGCAAGAAGGCTAATACCATAAACGAATGAATCTGCTAGCATATCCAGACTGTCTGCTACCAATCCCATAGATTTTGAAATTAGTCCGGTAGTCATTTC
>CAJIBV010000397.1_pt1 | contig 11016 bp, 10 predicted proteins | sample 9199431 | NCBI WGS metagenome assembly CAJIBV01 (sample SAMEA7708314, study PRJEB35096) | sediment metagenome | biome: marine neritic benthic zone biome [ENVO:01000025]; feature: sediment [ENVO:00002007]; material: shallow marine sediment [ENVO:03000034] sea grass bed [ENVO_01000059] ...
CCAATTTATTGACCCACCAAAAGCAAGGAAAGATTTAGTAATAAATTCCATTAATAAAGTAATGATCGTGGACAGAAATGGTGTGATTGCAGATCCTAATGCTAATATGTTCAGTACACGGTTTGAAGAACTTCTTTTAGGATTATTAAATAAATAAAAAAGGCGCTTAATATGGCTTCTCTTTTATTTCTTAATCATTATTGATTTCCTTTTTTATAATCTTCTAGAAATTTAGCTAATCCATTATCCGTTAAAGGATGTTTTAAGAGCCCTTCAATAGAATTTAATGGACCAGTCATAACATCGGCTCCCAATTTAGCACAATCCACTATATGCATTGTATGACGTATTGATGCTGCTAATATTTTTGTCGTAAAATCATAATTATCATAAATGTGTCTTATTTCTGCGATCAAGTTTAATCCATCGGTTGAAACATCATCTAATCGCCCGATAAAAGGAGAAACATATGTAGCGCCCGCTTTAGCAGCTAACAGAGCCTGACCCGGAGAAAACACCAATGTAACGTTTGTCTTCACTCCTTTATCTGCAAAATATTTACATGCCTTGATCCCTTCTTTTATCATCGGTAATTTTATCACGATCTGATCATGCAAATCGGCCAATTCCTCCCCTTCTCTGATCATACCTTCAAAATCAGTGGCAATGAGCTCTGCACTAACATCACCATCAACAATATTGCAGATATCTACATAATGTTTTAAAATATTATTTTTTCCTGTTATTCCTTCTTTAGCCATTAATGAAGGATTGGTTGTAACACCATCTAGAATGCCCATATTTTGAGCTTCTTTTATGTGATTTAAATTAGCAGTATCAATAAAAAATTTCATTATATATTTTGTTTGATTTTTTAATTAAATATTGCAGCGAATTTACAACTTATTCTGTACTCGATTTTAGAATCTTATAAACATATTGCAAGAACTTATAAACGATTTATACTTACAATTTATAATGCCTTTCCAGTAATTTTTCATAGACCTTATCAGGTAGTATGCGTTTTAAAACCACAGAAAACTTCTGCATGAATGCTCCTACCTTATAATGTGTTTTTGGATTTTTAGTTTCAATAATCTTGTGAATAAATTTTGCTACAACAATTGGACTGGAACTATTGTCTACATCTTCATCTATAGCCTTTAAGACCTGACCATATTTTGGGCTATATGGAGAATCGGATTTAATTGGGCTATGGAATCGTCCTGCAGCAATATTGGTAGCAAAATCACCAGGAGCAAGGTTGGTCATTTTTATATTAAAATCTTTTAATTCCATTCTAAAAGTCTCGGTAATAATTTCTAATGCAGCTTTACTGGAGCTATAAATACCTCTGTAAGGAAGACCCATATATCCCGCAATAGAAGTAATATTTATTATAAGACCCAAGTTTTGGGTTCTCATCGCGGGTAAAACTGACTTAATTACATTTATAGGACCGAAAAAATTTGTTTCAAAATTCTTTTTTATTTCTTCTTCAGGAGTTTCTTCGATCGGACCAGTAATACCAGCGCCTGCATTATTAATAAGAACATCTATCCTTCCCTCCTTTTTTAATGTCAATTCAACACATTTTTTAATTGAAGTCTTATCCGTTACATCTAAAGCTAAAATGGGAAATTTATTGTTTTTATAGGTATCCGGATTTCTACTTGTTCCATAGACCTTATAATTTTTATCAATTAAATATTCACCAATCGATTTACCAATTCCGGAAGAGGCTCCGGTAATTAAAACAACTTTGGACATATAACTATCAGTTTAACCAAAAATAATTAATTATTGTGAAGAAAAATAATGCACAAAAAAAGGCAAGCTACCTACATCACACCGCTACGACCATTTACCTTTGCTGCGTTCCCGCCCTGGAGGATTCAACAGGAGCTGGTTGTGTAGGACTTGCCGACTGCAAAGATACAACCTTTTAAAATTTTCTCAATGGTTTTTTAAACTGAATTTTAATAAATATCTTGCTAAAAATTTCAACAAAAAATGAAAATCCAAAATATCGTTTCAATTCTTTTTACATTGTTCATTATGGTCTCTTGTGGTACTAATTCTAAACAGAAAAAAAGCGATTTTTCAATTATAATTAATACCGATGAAAAAAAAATTAATCTAAATTCATCATTATCACTATCAATTAAAAATCCTAAAAACTATAAGATCGATTCCGTAAAGTATATATATAAAGGAAAGGAAGTTTCTGATAATTTTACTTTAAACGATTCTAAACTTGGAAAACAGATAATTGAAGCATCAATCTTTTATGAAGGTGAACAGCAAAAAACTTCTAAAAAAATAACGGTTCTAAACAGTTCTACACCTAAGGTTTACTCTTATAAAATATTAAACGAATATCCGCATGATATTACTTCATACACACAAGGTTTAGAATTTCACGATGGGGAGTTATTTGAGAGTACTGGTCAAAGAGGTGAATCAAAACTTAGAAAAGTAGATTATAGATCTGGAGAGGTTATAAAAAATGTGGATTTAGCCAATGAATATTTTGGGGAGGGACTGACCATTTTGAAAGATAAGGTCTACGTACTTACATGGCAAAAAGGTACCGGATTTGTCTATGATGCTAATACATTGGAGAAAAAAAGCAGCTTTAAATATGGTACTAGTAAAGAAGGATGGGGAATATGCAATAATGATAAAGTGCTTTATAAAAGTGATGGAACAGAAAAGATCTGGATTTTAGATCCTGATACTTTAGAAGAAAAGGGATTCATTCAGGTTTATACTAATAAAGGAAAAGTAGTTGGTATTAATGAGTTAGAATGGATTAACGGGAGAATATATGCCAACAGATACCAGAAAAATGGCGTAGCTATTATAAATCCAAGTAACGGAGCCATAGAAGGTGTAGTAGATTTCAGTCCATTGAAAAAAAAGGTTAAGCAGCATGACAAATTAGATGTACTAAACGGTATTGCCTTCAATCCAGAAACCAAAACTTTGTTTGTGACCGGTAAACGATGGGATAAATTATTCGAGGTTGAAATTATTGAAAAGTAGGATTAATTTAATGTAATTACCTTGACCATGGCCTTCAAATTTAACTTAAAAGTTGTTGCCAAAAATATTCAACTATTTTTTAGTGTGTATACTAATAACTAAAATCAAAAGTTTTAATTTAGCTGTCTCGACATTTTATTTAGATGAACCGAATATTCAATTTTCTTTTAATTTTGTTTTTGTTAAGCCTTTGGAGTTCTTGTCGAAATGATCTGGAATTCTCACCGAGCTCTGTTAGATTAGAATTCTCTAAAGACACTGTGTATTTAGATACTGTATTTACAAATATTGGTTCCAGTACCTACAATTTAAAGGTTTACAATAATTCCAACCAGAATATTTTAATACCTAATGTCGCATTGGGACAAGGTGAAACGTCTGAGTACAGATTAAATGTTGATGGTATTGCAGGTAAATCTTTTGAAAATGTAGAATTATTGGCAAAGGATAGCATGATTGTTTTTATTGAAACAACAATTGATATTAATAATTTACCTAATTCAAATGGCGAGTTTTTATATACCGATTTTATAGAATTCGGAGACGCGGCGAATTCTCAAAAAGTAGAATTGGTTACCTTAGTTAAAGATGCGGTTTTAATCTATCCGGATAGAGATAATACTACAGGTATAATCGAAACTCTTACCCTTAATATTGATGGAGAACCTGTAGAAACAGAAATTCAGGGTCGCTTTTTACTACCTTCAGAGTTGACATTAACAAATGAAAAACCCTATGTGATTTATGGTTATGCGGCTGTGCCTGAAAATGAAACCTTAGTTGTTGATGCAGGTGCCAGAATCCATTTTCACGCAGATTCAGGGATTATTGTGGCTCAAAATGCATCTTTAAATATTAATGGAGAACTGAGCACGGATCAAGATCTGCTTGAAAACGAGGTAATCATTGAAGGTGACCGATTGGAACCAGGTTTTTCCGATGTTCCAGGACAATGGGGAACCATTTGGTTGTTAGAAGGAAGTTTAAACAATACGATTAATTTTACAACTATAAAAAATAGTACTGTAGGCATTCTTTCTGATGGTAATTCAGAATCAATGACCAATAAATTAACTATAACGAATTCACAAATTTATAATTCAAGCAACTTTGGGATTTTAGGGAGAGCTACATCTATTAAATGTGAAAATTTGGTTATAAATAATTCCGGACAGTCGTCATTTGCGGGTACAATTGGAGGCAAATACAATTTTACGCATTGCACAATTACCAATTATTGGAATAATAGCTTTAGACAGTTTCCAAGCGTTTATCTAAATAATTTTTTAATTGATGCTGATAACAACATCCTGGTAAATGATCTAACAGAAGCAAATTTTAATAATTGCATCATTTATGGTAATGATAATCCGGAAATAATCTTGGAAAAAGAAGATAATGCTGTTTTCGAATTTAAGTTTACAAACTGTCTGATCCGTTTTGATAATTCCAATAATAGCTTTACAGAGGCTGAATACGATTTTAATAATACAGATCTATACGAAAGCTGCTTATTTAATGAAGAACCAAATTTTTTAAATATGGATCTTAATAAATTGATAATTGGTGAAGAGTCGGCTGCAATTAACCTGGGAAATGCTGTATTTGCTTCACAAGTTCCTTTCGATATACTAAATAATGACAGAACTTCTTCTCCGGATCTAGGAGCCTATCAACATATTATTTTTGAGGAATAAATCCTAAAAATAAGTGTATTTTTGACCAAAGTTAATTTTATTTACTATGATCTCATTAATTTTTAATATTGCTTGTATTTGCGCAGGACTATTATTGGCAGTGAGCCAATTGGACAGAATTGACGGCAAGAGTAATTTCTTTTTAAACATTGCATCTAAGCTTAAACCTTTGAATGTGGTTATAGGTATAGTGACATTGGCAATAGGCATAGTATTCCTGATAAAAGTTAAGTGTGTGATTTTTAGTATTGTGGGTATAGCATGTGGACTTCTGCTTTTGCCTCAGCAATTAGGAAATGTCCCATTAATTGGAATTTTTCTTGTTAAAATTTCAAGGACCATAAATCCCTATAAAGTTATTGTAGGAGATGCAGCCCTAATTCTGGGTATTCTGAGTTTGTTGAGAATGAACCCGTTTTGTTAATTTAAACTACTGCAGAACTGCTAAACAATGGCAGATTACCCATCATATTGTTAACCTTTTCGCTGATGGCTTCGAGAACAGATTCGTTTTCAAAATTATTGATCACATCGTCTATTAACGCTACGATTGTTTCCATGTCATTTTCCAATAGACCACGAGTTGTAATTGCAGCTGTTCCTACACGAATTCCAGAAGTCACAAACGGACTCTTATCATCAAACGGTACCATGTTTTTATTTACGGTAATATCTGCTTTTTCCAAGGCCTCTTCTGCCTGTTTTCCAGTAATGTTCTTATTCCTCAAATCAATTAGCATCATATGATTGTCTGTTCCACCGGAAATTATATGATATCCTCTATCAACAAACGCTGATGCCATTGCCGCAGCATTTTTCTTAACCTGAAGAATGTAATGCATGAATTCGTCAGTCAAAGCCTCACCAAAAGCAATTGCTTTGGCAGCTATAATATGCTCCAAAGGTCCGCCTTGATTTCCCGGAAAAACAGCAGAATCCAAAAGAGACGACATTTTGCGTAGGTTTCCATTCTTAAGTCTTATCCCGAACGGATTTTCAAAATTTTCACCCATTAAGATCATACCACCTCTTGGACCTCTTAAAGTTTTATGTGTGGTTGTTGTAACTATATGGCAGTGTGGAATTGGATCATTCAAAATACCTTTAGCAATTAAACCAGCAGGATGCGAAATATCTGCTAATAATATGGCTTCAACACTATCGGCTATTTCTCTGAAACGTTTAAAATCTATATCTCTTGAATACGCCGATGCTCCAGCTATTATCATTTGTGGTTTTTCTTTGTTTGCAATCTCCTGAATATTATCATAATTTATCCTTCCGGTGTCCTTCTCTACTCCATAAAATACAGGATTATAGAGTTTTCCGGAAAAATTTACTGGTGATCCATGTGTTAAGTGACCTCCATGCGACAGATCGAAACCTAATATTTTGTCTCCAGGTTTTAAACAGGCAGCATAAACGGCAGTATTGGCCTGGCTTCCTGAATGTGGCTGAACATTAGCCCAAACAGCACCAAATAATGCTTTGGCTCGGTCAATGGCAAGTTGTTCTACTTCATCAACAACTTCACACCCTCCGTAATACCTTTTCCCGGGATAACCTTCTGCGTATTTATTAGTTAAAACAGAACCAGCAGCTTCCATTACCTGGTTACTTACAAAATTTTCGGAAGCTATGAGTTCCAACCCATTAAGTTGTCTTTCCTTTTCGTCTTGAATTAATTCAAAAATCTGTTCGTCGCGTTGCATACTTTTTGATTAAAATTTTTTCAAAAATAATAAATAGATTACTTTAAATCACTATAAACAAAAGATTAAAGCAGTACTTTTTCAATAGGTTATTAACCATATCCAGATAACATATATTTTGCATCATAAATTAGTATTAAAATCAAAAATTATGTAGGTTTGATATATAAATCAACTTATCAAAATAGATTATGAACATAACAGCCAATGATCCTGATAGAACCTCTTGGTTACATGTTGATCGAAATTCCGATTTTCCAATTCAAAATATACCTTTTGGTGTGTTTTTGACAAGGGATGATATAATAACAATTGGAACCAGAATTGGAGATACTGCTATAGATCTTGGAGCTTTGCATCAGTTGGGTTATTTTGAAGGTATTCCGCTTACAGACGATATATTTTTGCAAGACACCTTAAATGATTTTATAGCTGATGGCCGAAAAACCTGGAGAGCCGTTAGACAGAGAATCGCTGAAATTTTTGATAGCAATAATGATTCACTAAAAAATAATAAAAAGCACAAGGAAATTGTCTTGTTTCGTTTAGATGAGATCGAAATGCAATTACCTGTTCATATTGGAGATTACACCGATTTCTACTCCAGTAAGGAACATGCCACCAATGTTGGTTCCATGTTTAGAGATCCTGAAAATGCTTTGTTGCCAAACTGGTTGCACATTCCTGTTGGTTATCATGGTCGAAGTTCTTCCATAATTCCTTCTGGTATACCAATACATAGACCACAAGGTCAGACATTACCAAATGGTGCTAAGAAACCTGTTTTTGGGCCTTCAAAACTAGTAGATTTTGAGTTAGAAATGGCATTTATTACCACAGATGCCAATGATCTCGGAGAGCCTATTCCGGTTGATGAAGCTGAAGAATACATTTTTGGTTTAGTATTATTTAATGACTGGAGTGCAAGAGATATTCAAAAATGGGAATATGTGCCTCTAGGACCATTCTTATCAAAGAATTTTGCTTCATCTATGTCGCCCTGGATAGTCACCCTGGATGCTTTAGAACCTTTTCGTGTTGAAGGCCCGAAGCCATTAAAACCACAAATGTCCTACTTGAAATATAAGGGCAAAAAGAGTTTTGACATCAATTTAGAGGTGGCTATACGCCCACTAGGCGCAAGTGAAACAATCGTGAGCAAATCAAATTATAAATATATGTACTGGAATATGTCTCAGCAATTAGCACATCATACTATTAATGGTTGCCCAGTAAATTCGGGGGATATGATGGGAAGTGGCACTATTTCAGGATTAACACCAGATTCCTATGGATCTATGCTGGAAATAACATGGAAAGGCGAAAGACCTGTTAAAATGAAAGATGGAACAAAACGAAAATTCATTAACGATCACGATACCGTGATCATGCGAGGCCATTGTGAAAAAGATGGTACTCGGATAGGATTCGGTCAGGTTAGTACTCAATTACTTCCAGTATTTAATCCGAAGAAAAAGAAATAACTAATACTGCATTTCAACAAATAAACCCTTACTTTCAACCGAGTAAGGGTTATTTTATTTAATTTTGGCATCAATATTGGATTATTACTCAAATAACCAAAACCTACGATTATGAAAAAAATATTACTTTTTTCGTTAATGCTTGTACTACTTGCGGGATGTAGTAGTAAAAAGCAAATTGAGCAACAACTTCACAGAGGTAATTATGACCAAGCTATAACAAATGCTTTGCGACAATTGCAATCTAAAAAAACTAAAAAACGCAAGTCTAAATTCATTAGTATTTTAAAGGATGGTTAACAGAATTACAAAACGTGATCTTGAAGACATTGCTTTCTTAAAAAAGGATGGAAATCCCGTGAATAATATCAAGATTTTTGAAATGTACTCTACCTTGGATGCAAGACAACGAGCTATTGAACCTGTATTACCTCTTTATTTAAATGGTCGTGAAGTTAAATTCAACTTTAATGATTATACATCTGAAATGATCTATTATAAAAATAAGACGTCAGAATATTTGTATGGTAATGCCCTGAACTTGTTGAAATCCGATAATAAAAATGATTTCAGACTTGCATATGATGATTTGTCATATATAAATAGTCACAATCCCGATTATAAGAATGTTGATGAATTAATGCAAGAGGCATATCAAAAAGGAATTGATTATGTAATTGTTTCGATTAAAAATGATACACAACAGGCCATTCCTAGTCGATTAGAAGATGATTTATTGAATTTTGACACTTATGGGTTAAATAAGTTTTGGACCGTTTATCATGCCAATCCGAATGAAAGCTATAATTATGATTATGCCATGCAATTGCAACTCAAGCAGATAAACATCTCACCGGAACAGGTTCGTGAAACGGAGTTCTTAAGGGAAAAAGAAATAAAAGATGGTTGGGAATACCAGCTGGATAGCAATGGTAATGTGGAGAAGGATAGTTTGGGAAATGATATTAAAGTAGATAAATTCATAAATATCAGAGCTCGATTTTTAGAATCTCATCAAATAAAATCAACCCAAATACTGGCAGACGTTATTTACACAGATTTAATTACCAATCAGGATTTGGACAGGTTTACAATTGACAGTGGATTTATATTTGAAAATGTTTTCGGGACTTATAGAGGTGATAAAAGAGCTCTGTTGGATAAAGATAGAAAGATCATCAAAAACAGAATGATTCCGTTTCCACCAAACGAACAGATGGTTTATGATACTGGTGAAGATCTAAAATTTAAACTCAAGAAAATTATTAATTCTTATAATTTCTAATTAAACTTTATTTCTTAAGGATCTTAAAAGTAGAAGTTTCTCCTTCTTTTTGAAACCTAATAAAATAGATTCCGGTTTTATAACCAGATACATCCAGAATTAAATTGTTTTCTTTTTGAATTAAAGAAGTCATTTCTTGTCCGCTTATGGAGTAAATTGTTGCTCTTGAACCTCTTAAAGTAGCAGGTAAATCTATATTCAATGTATCCGATACTGGATTAGGAAATATTTTGATATTGTTCCTATCCAATTCAGAAACAGACAATGCACTTTCCTGATAAACTCTTACATAATCTATTTCCATGGCACTTTCAGTAAAACCAGTACCTATTATGCTTGGTAATATTGCCACGTTGAAAAGGATATATTGATCGTCTTCAAATGGCCATGTATCGCTATTTCTGATTGCAGGTTCATACGTATAATGCTCAACACCATCTACCTTAAAAACCATTTTATCTTCAAACCAATCTAAGGTGTATACATGAAAGGCTGTTGATGCAGTTGGTATTGTTTGACCTCCTTTATTTACCGTTCCACCAGAACTGGAAGGTGTATGCATCGCACTCTGAACAAAATTCTGATTGGTTCCCCAATGCTCCATAATATCTATCTCACCACAAGCAGGCCAGCCTGTAGTTCCAAAACCCTGATTATCCCAGTAACCACCATCTTCGTTTATATTCTTTCCTAAAGTCCAGATTGCTGGCCAAGTACCTACGCCGGTTGGTAATTTCGCTCTAACCTCTACCCTACCATTGGTAAAGGCAAATTTAGAATTTAACCTTGCCGACGTGTAATCTTTCGTTTCACCTTGATCGCTAAATGTTTCTTTTTTGGCAACAATCTTTAAGGTGCCATCACTTACATAAGAGTTATCGGTTCTGTTAGTATAGTGTTGAATTTCACCATTGTACCAGCTGGTTCCATTAGGTAATTGGGTCTGATGGTGCCAGTTTGATGAGCTTATGGCTCCTGAACCATCGAATTCATCAAACCAAACCAAATTATCAAATACAGGATCAGGAATAGATTCGACTTGTAAAATATCGTCTAAATACCCTAAAACATGATCATAATTGTTCTCTCCGTTTATCTGGATGACAACTCTGTTAAAATCTGTTCTTGTAATTGGTGGCGGCGAGCCACTATCTAAATTAATATAAGTATCATTTTCAAAATCGAAGGTAACCTCATGCCATTGATCTAAAACTATTGGTTTAATAATTTCACTTTGTGTGGACCATGGAGCACCTAAAGTACCATCCTGTAGTTTTAGTGAGATCTGATTTGTCTGACTACCAGTAAGACCACTTGTAGGTACATATATTTTCAATTTGAAAGTATTATATGTGGTGAGATCAAAATTAGTGGCAACATCAAATCTAACATTGGCAAATTGACCTCCTGTATCACTATACTCTAAAACGGTTGATGAATTATTTATTCCTTGCTGATACGGATTTACCAAATTGGTATTTAAACCACAATTATCTCCAAACCAGGTTGTGATATTCCCACTGCCTTCAAAATCATCCTGCACAGTTTGTCCATGACTATATAATGATAACGAAAAGAGAAAAATAAGTAAAATTGTACGCATAAGATTTATAATATTTGAGTTTTAAAAAATAATTAGTATGTCTCTTTTTTTATGATTTCTATCTATTTAACACAAGTTGAAGCTAATAAGAATTTACTGAAAAATTCTTATGAAGTCTATTTCCATTGAACTTTCTTCGAATTGAGGGTCAATATCAGGTTCTATCGCTAAATTTAAAATTATGTAA
>CAJIBV010000424.1_pt1 | contig 10943 bp, 9 predicted proteins | sample 9199431 | NCBI WGS metagenome assembly CAJIBV01 (sample SAMEA7708314, study PRJEB35096) | sediment metagenome | biome: marine neritic benthic zone biome [ENVO:01000025]; feature: sediment [ENVO:00002007]; material: shallow marine sediment [ENVO:03000034] sea grass bed [ENVO_01000059] ...
AAAGTTGGTGATGATTTGGGTGTAAAACTATGCTTCTTTCATGGTCGTGGTGGTACCATTAGTAGAGGTGGTGGAAAAATTCATCGGTTTTTAGATAGTATGCCTCCGGGTTCCATGAGTGGACAAATTAAAATGACCGTTCAGGGTGAGACCATTGCCAACCAATTTGCAAATCGTTTGACAGCAACCTATAATCTTGAGATGTTTGTAGCAGGCACTGCAAGACAAGCAATGATATCCAGTTCTAAAACAAAGAATAAACAACTTTATAGTATCATGGATCGTTTGGTGGGTCTCTCCAGAACAACCTATCGCAAATTACTCGATCATCCTAAATTCATTGATTTCTATGCCAAGTCTACGCCTATTGATGTGCTAGAACAAAGTAAAATTGGATCCAGGCCAGCACGAAGGACCGGTCAACGAGCCATCAACGATCTGCGCTCTATTCCGTGGGTATTTAGCTGGAACCAATCCAGGTTTAATATAAGTGGTTGGTTTGGTATAGGAACAGCGTTAGGTGAATTTCTAAAACTGCATCCAACGGATTTTGAGCAATTAAAGGTTTTAGCAAAAGAATGGGCTTTTTTAAAGTATAGTTTGATCCAGATTGAATCGAATCTATTGAATTCAGATACTGATATTATGAAAGCCTTTGCCGATTTGCTTGAAGACAAAGAGACAAGACAAGAACTCATGGATTTGATCTTGACGGATTACCGGACGGGAATTGAAAAAATTGAAGAGCTCACAGAAGCATCTGTGGAAGTGAGACGAATCTCGAAACTCGAAAACATTAAGTTGAGAAATAGCGCATTGATCGCACTTCATGAAATACAATTAGACTATCTCATAAAATGGCGAAGCACTATAAAGACAGACCCAAATTTGAGTGATAAATATCTGTTGAAATTGTTATTATTAGTGAATGCTTTATCTGGTGGGTTACAGAATACGGGATAGACAATAAATTGATAACCAACAGACTATAAACCAATCAATAATATACAATAGGAGAAACGGAGGTATGAATAGAAAGTATAAACTACTCACCATAAAATTGATCCATACGCTAATATGGGCATTCTTTGTTGCTGTAATATTCTATATTTTATATTCTGGAATTGCAAACACAATAACCTTATATACCTGGATTGGTATCGGACTAATATTAGGTGAAGGCCTCACATTATTACTATTCAAAATGTATTGTCCTCTTACCGTTCTCGCGAGGAACTATTCTGATTCTGGAAAAGACAATTTTGACATATTCTTACCTAATTGGTTGGCCAAACATAATAAACTAATATTCACCTCAATTTTTATTGTTGGAGTCATAATAGTATTATTAAGAGTACTCTCAAGGTCTTAATTATAAGTGCCGTACAACATCACATAGAGTTTTTGTCAACAGAATTAGTAGGTCATTCTTTTGCTTTCTCAGTTGCAAAGTAACATAGTCATTCAGAGAATCTTTACGCAAATTGAAAAAATTGTCTAAACATTAAGTAGTATTCCATTTTTTTCCGCATAGTTTATTCCCCAATCTGTAATTTCTTTTATTGCAGGAATCAAACTTTTTCCTAAATCTGTAAGAGAATATTCTACACGATAAGGTGGTTTTTGTCCATGTTGCACCCTATTAATTAGCTTATCCGATTCCAAAGCAATAAGTTGAATACTCAGCATTTTATCTGTAATGTCAGGAATTAACTTTTTAATTTCGGAAAATCGCAATGTACCATGTCTTAAATACCAAATAATGATGGATTTCCATTTACCTCCTGCAAAATGAAAATAAACTGCAGTTCCACAATGGAATATTTTCTCATCTACCTTATATAACTTTTGAATTCCCTCGACTATCATAATCATTAAAATTAAGCTGTCAAAAATGACAGTTATTGTTTATATTATATAAATATATGATATTTAAACTATAAAAAGTATAGTATAAATGTTTTATGATATTATTGGTTATACCGGCTTAGGATTAAACTTGTATTCGATGTACACTAAAGGAGAATTTAAACTAAGACTATTTTCTTCGATAGCCAATTTGGTATATATTATTTATGGTTTATTAATAGAAGCTCTGCCAATTGTTATTGGTTGTTCTGTTGCTGTGTTTCTTCATATTTACAGAATTAAAACATTAAAATTAAATGCCTATGTTAGAGATAAAAAATGCAAATGTTAATGATGCGAGTAATATCGCCCAATTGGGTATAATTACTTTTAAGGAGTCTTTTGGACATTTATTCAGAGACAAAAATGACCTACATGAATACCTGGATAGGACGTTTTCTGTCTCTAAAATCAAAGACAGTTTAGAAAAGGAAGAAAATGTCTATTGGATAGCATTTTGGAATAACGTTCCAGTAGGATATGCCAAATTAAAGTTACATTCATATACAGGTCTAATAGCATCGCAAAATATCTGTCAATTGCAAAAAATCTATGTTCTTAAAGAGTACTTATCCATGAAAATAGGACTAACATTGCAAAGAACTCTTTTAAGTGAGGCTAAACAGCGAAGATTCGAATTAATATGGCTTTCTGTTTGGGAGGGGAATAGTCGTGCTATTAAATTTTATGATAAAAACAACTTTGAAAAAGTTGGTAATCACGGATTTGAAATAGGTAAAGAGAAATTTAGATTTCAAGTAATGGCTTTGAACTTGATCATTTAGTATTAATTATTTGCAGCAATATTCATTAATTGTTCATTAATCCTTTTCAATTGTTAGCAAACAATAAACTGGTTTGAATCAAAAGTTTAATCTTAAATACATGAGAGGTAACTAAACACTTGAATAGATTGTATATGAATAAACCCTATTTTAGATAGCTTCTTAATTGAGAATTAAGGTCGTTTTTTGTTATCTTAGTGTCTGAAGATGGCAAAACTATCCAAACTAGTTTTTTTCTTTTTTTTGTGTGGAATTAGTTTCAACTTATCTGCACAACAATACGGCTATGTACAATACCATTCTGAATCAGGGGCACCTTTTAATGAGGTGAATACAGTACTTCAGGATGGTGAAGGTTTTGTCTGGATTGGAAGCGAAAACGGGTTATATCGTTTTGACGGTATCAATTTTGACATCCAGAGCATTCATACCGAGAGTCAGTCCATTCATCAAATTCATGACAACAAGGACAAATTGCTCTTTGTAAATGACAAAGGCCTTTACCAAGTTGAGAACCTCACTGGGCAACCTAAATTAAGTACTTTGCTAGAAGGATCTATTAACGAAACTAACGATCTTCCATTTTATCCAAACGAATTCATAATATCTCAAGATAATACTATTTGGTTAAGTCAGTCCAACCACAGAATCGGTCAATGGAATGGTGATGAGTTTAAAACCTTTAGTTTTTCTCAATCTACCCAAGCACAAAAACTGGCCATACAAGAAGATTCGGAAGGACGAATTTGGGTATTAAGTGCAATAGACGGATTATTTCTTTTTGATAGAACTGCTAATGGATTTAAGAAAAAACTGAATATTAAAAATGGGAATACCTTGCTCATTCACAAGGATCTTCTTTTAATAGGGAATGAGGCGTTGCATATATATTCCTTAACCGAAGACAAACTTCAATTTATTAAAAAGATTCCTTTAGAGAATGACCAGGTAACTGCAATGCATGCAGATCAAAACGATCAGTACTACATTGGCACCAAAAATGGAAATCTATTTAAGGTGAAGGACCTTAACAGACCGCCACAAACTATCTATGGTGCCAATGAAGCCCACAGGGTCGAAAAACTGGATTTTGGACACATCAATGAGATCTATATCACCAGAGACAGCTCAAGTAATAAAGATAAACTGTGGATAAGTACAGAAACCGGATTGTGGTTGTTACAACAGCGTTTCTTTAAAACTGTTGAAAATTTACCAATGAACAATCCTATTGGTATTTCTATAAGCGATGAAGGTAAAGCGTGGGTGCCTATTAATTACCTGTTTGAAGTATCCCCTCATCAAGATGGTTTCACAGCAAAGCCAATTTATGACGATATACAAGTCAATTATGTTGCAAACGACAATAATGGAAATCTTTGGGTTACTACCAGCACTCCTAAAGTTGAATTACTAAAATTTAATAACAACAGAATGGTTAAACGCTACGATTTTCATGATCGTGGTGAGGCCATTTTCAATTTGTTTCCCGACAGCAATGGAAATCTTTGGTTTTGTCAGGCACCAATAAATAAACCCATTATTGGCATTGCACAGATCGACTCAAAAGGAAACGTCAATTATTACGATGATACTAAAGGTTTTTCCAGTCGAGTCTTGTCCCTAAAAGAAAGTAGCAGAGGTGAAATTTATGCTGTTGGTATTGGTGAGAAAAGTTATTTGTACCGCTTTGATCCCGAACAAGATAGTTTTGTCAATCTAAGTCCTGAACTTCCATTTACGGCAATGCTCAATTTTGAAGCTCACGACCTCACTATAGATGATCGTGGTGTTGTTTGGCTGGCCACCACAGATGGCCTGCTACGTTATGATGGTGAAAATATTACGCTGGTTCAAAATGATATCCTCGGTCAGGAAGAAGTTAGGGGTGTGACTCATTATTCAAACAACAATATTTGGGTAGCAACTGCCACGAAAGGTTTGGTCTTTCATCAAGGGAATACATCTACAGTTCTAGGTGAATCTGAAGGATTGCCTGCGGTAATAAGTGCATACAGATGTATTACGACAGACAAAGAAGGGCGTCTTTGGGCAGGAACGGCAGAGGGTTTGGTATACTCCAGAATTTCGGCTTCTGATTTACCGTATTCCCATCCGCCGAGGATCAGCAAGGTTTTTGTTAATCGTAACGAATTAAAGGAAGGTTTAAATGACATTCTGAACATACAAAAACGGCAACAACTCGAACTTCAGTTCACCAATTTGTCATTTCCAGCTAAGAATGTTCAGTATCAGTACAGATTGTTGCAAAAAGTAGACAGGGAAATTCTTTTGAAAGAGCAGTTATGGCAATCAAACGGGAGTAGTAATATTCTACAATTGAACAACATTGAATTAGGTGACTACTCACTGGAACTCAGGGCTAGACAACCTGGAGGCTACCAATGGAGCAAACCATTGGAAATTGAACTGAGGATTTTTACTCCCTGGTATTCTAAGACCTGGTTTGTTTATGGCTTGATAGCCCTGGCCCTAGGATTTATAGGTTACTATTTCAGAGTATATGCAAAGCGTCGTTTCAAAAGACTTCAAGAGGTCTTGAAGTATTCCAATGAAAAGTTAGCGAAAAAAGAAGAACTACTTAATCAAAAAATAAAGGAATTGGAAGAACAAGGAGACCAGTTGTCTAGTGCTAATTTAAACATTCAAACCCTGGAATTATTCATAAAAGAAATACCGAAAAAAGCATCTTGGGATGATGTCATTACGGCAATGGGTAAAGCTGTTACTCAGACAGCACATGTGAATGCCTTTGAGATTGCTTTTAAGGAGGACAATGAAATTGTACATAAAGGCTATTCTGATCAGGAACGCAGTGGTTTTACGTTCAGGGCTAAACCATTCAATGCAAAGACAAGTTTAACTTGTTGGGCCATGGAGAACAACAAAGAGGTTTTAATAAATGACTTCATAACTGATCATACGATGTACATTCAAGAAAAGGATGCTTACAGGTTCAGTTCTTTGCTGTTTATTCCTTTCTCATTGGAGAACGATCAACCAGTTGTTTTGTGCGCATACAGTACAAGAAAGAATCATTTTGATCACAACGATCAGGTTATGTTTAGAATATTGGCTCAATTCATTTATTTTTCAATTCATCAGGAAATAACAAAACAATTATGAAAATTAAATGGTATGATATATTAATAATGTTATTGATTGTTGGAAATATTCAACTAACTTTTGCTCAAAGCGATACGCTTACGGTTGGAATCTTCCAGAACCCACCATTTGTAATAATGTCAGGAGAGAATGATTTTGAGGGATTGAGCATTGAGTTATGGGAAAATATAGCCAAATCATCTGATCTGAATTATAAGTATGAGATGCATTCCGATTTCATAAGTATATTAAAAAAGCTCGAATATCAGGAGATCGATCTCACCATTAATCCCATGGATGTTAATGACCTGCGAGTTGAAAAGTTCGATATGACCCAACCTTTTACAATTTCCAGTATTGGAGTGGCCATACCTTATTTGAATCGGTCTACTTTTGCTGTTTTCGTTAGTAATATTTTCTCATTGGCATTCCTGGAAATTATCTTGATGCTTATTTTTATCATATTTATATTTGGTTTTTTTCTTTGGCTGGTCGAACGAAATCATAACAAATTTCAGTTTCGCCCGGGTATATTAGGCTTGTTTGATGGCTTATGGTGGTCGGCTGTTACCATGACAACCGTCGGTTATGGTGATAAAGCACCTAAATCAAATCAAGGAAAAGCAATTGCCATTATTTGGATGTTCACTGCAGTGATCATAATATCGAGTTTTACAGCTGGTATTGCTTCTACTTTAACGATTTCAGGCTTACAAACCGACATTAAAAATGCTGAAGACATTAGACTCGCCGAAAAAATATCTGTTGTAGGTGCTACTTATGAAGAGTCTTATTTAATCCAAGAAAATATATTAATAAATCAGACTTTTGCATCACCTATTCTTGCACTTAGGGCACTTGCCAAAAAGGAAAATGATGTTCTACTATACGATAAAACCATTTTACAGTATTACATTAATCGACTTTCTTTGGAAGAAAAAGTAAAACTGCTGCCATTTACATTTAAAGAAAATAACCAAAGTTTTATGATGCCTAAGAACCACTCTTATTTTGATCGTATCAATGTAGGTTTAATGAAAGAGATACAAAAAGAACACTGGTTAGACATGCAAAGAAAATATGATGTTAAGGGAAGATAAAATAGTTCGTACTACATTTATAATTATTCAAACCGATCGATAAGAAATAATATGAAATATTATTGATGGGAGAAAAATTATCTTCTTCATATTAAGACTATAATCTGAATCTATTAATCTTTAGAATCTCTATTTACAATAATTTGATCTAATCCAAAATTTGGTTACTTATGTTAAATAATGTAAGGACAGTGTATTAAAGGCGACATTTTTCATAGTGTAATTGCTATAAAAATGAAAACTAAAGATGCCTTATTTATTACATTTTTCTTTAGTTCCATTATTTTACATGCCCAAACTTGTTGCTCTGGAGGTATTCCATTATCTAACAATTTGGGATTGGCAATAACAGAACGAGGAACAATCCAAATCGGGCTGAATTACGATTATAACAATCTTGATATTTTAAAAAACGGAACAGACAATTTGAATGACAATTCAAGATTACGAACAACGCATTCTGTTTTATTAAATGCCGCTTATTCATTTTCAGACAATCTTTCTGTTGAAGCATTATTTACTTGGGTAAATCAACAACGAACAATAACTCAGTTTGGAAATGAAAATTCGGATAAAACTGATGGAATAGGAGATGCTGTCGTATTAATGAAATATGATTTCCCGTTACTATTAGGAACTAACAGTGCTTTTAATTTAGGGCTAGGAACTAAAATCCCATTGGGATCCACCACAGAGACGAATAAATTAGGGATATTATTAAATTCAGACCTTCAACCAGGTAGCAATGCTTGGGATATTATTTACTATTCAATGTTCTCTAAAGGCATTAATTCCAAACCATCCTTCAATGTTTTTTCAAGAATTATATATAGAAATACAGGAACTAATACTACTTATTTAGGCAATTCTGACTATAAATTCGGTAATGAATTTCAAGCTTTTTTTGGTTTTACCGATCAATTTATTCTTTTTAATACTTTATCGAATCCCAGTCTATTAATTAAATACAGAAACGCAGATAAAGATAAAATTGATGGGTTTGATATTGAAAGCACTGGAGGTAATTGGATCTTTTTAATTCCAAATTTTTCAATAAACATTAATCCGGTAATTACCTTCTCAACTAGAGCTGAAGTCCCACTTTATAGCAACGTATATGGAACGCAATTAACACCAACATTTAGATTCTCAACTGGAATTCTTATAACTATTATTCAAAAAAATACTGTTTTAAATTAAAAACTAAATGTTATGAAAAAAAATCTGTTTTATTTGATCGCAATAATGTCGTTGCTTGTCTCCTGTAGTTCAAATAGTGATAGTAATAGCTTTCAAAATTCCAATTTTAATAACGGAAACGGGAATGATAATAATGGGAACGACAATAATGCGGGAAATAATTCACAAGAGTGGCTCATACCGGTATCACAAGTATTTGATGGGGGACCTGGAAAAGATGGAATCCCTTCTATAGATAACCCAATGTTCGTAAACTTAAATTCTACAGAAGCAAATTATTTGAATGATGATGATTTGGTTATTGGAATTGTAAAAGGAAATGAAGTTAAAGCATATCCACATCTAATATTAGACTGGCATGAGATAATTAACGATATAATTTTTGGTGGTCGCATAACAATTTCTTATTGCCCTTTAACTGGAACCGCATTTGGATGGGAAAGTTCCTCAAACAACCAATTTTCGACTTTCGGTGTGTCAGGATTATTGTATAATACTAATTTAATATTATATGATAGAAACACTAATAGTAACTGGTCCCAACTGAAATTGCAATGTGTTAATGGACCGCAGATTGGAGATATACCTAATTTAATTAATATTGTAGAAACCGATTGGTTAACATGGAAAACCAATTTCCCAAATACTAAAGTATTAAGTTTAAACACAGGTTTTTCAAGGCCATATGGCACTTATCCATACGGTGATTATGTCTCAAATAATGAATTTATTCTTTTCCCAGTTTCTCCTTGGAATACAACATTACCAAGTAAAGAAAGAGTTCATGCAATCATTGATCGAGATTCTTCAACTTCAAAAGTCTATCAATTTTCGGTCTTTACCGATGGCAAAATAATAAAAGAAGTTATCAACGGAGTAGAGTATTTAATTATAGGAAAGGGAAATCTAATAAATTCATTTAAACTGACAATAGAACATTCTGAATTGGAATTTAATTTAGTTTCTGATATCACATCGATTTTATTTAATGATAATGAGGGAAACAAATGGAACATATTCGGTAAAGCAATTGAAGGACCTAGATTAGGGGAGCAATTAGATTTTTCAAATTCGGTTACTAGTTATTGGTTTGCCATTGCGGCTTTTTACCCTAATCCCGACATCTATATGAATTAGTAAGTTCATCTATAAGGTTATTATTAGGTTGTATTGTTACCGTTCATCGATTATTAGCAGAAATATCCGACAAACTGTATGTATTTCATCGAAAATTGCCTTTTTTCTTTTTTTAATTTACCTCGCTGATATAATTTAGGAATCCCAAATCTTAAAGTACCCAATAGTATGACTTTACCTACTAAAGTGATATATATTACTTTTTTTGCAATATTTGCATTTTCTTGTTCCCCGGATAATCTTGAAGAAGATTTAACGGCTGCTCTTGCAGATGAATTAATAATTCCAGAAGCCAAGTCTATAGAAATTGAGATTCTCGAACTTATCAATGACTATCGAGTTTCTATAGGATTAAATAGTCTTAGAACTTTAGATGTTGTAAAATATCAGGCTTTCTCTCATACTGATTACATGATTGAACAAAACAATATTTCGCATGATTATTTCTTCAGTAGAAAGGCTTATTTGGAATCTGAAATTGGTGCCATCGCTGTATCAGAAAATGTCGCTTATGGGTATTCATACGCAGAATCTTTAGTAAATGCATGGATAAATAGTGACAGCCATAGAGCAACTATTGAAGGTGACTTTACAGATTTTGATATTTCAGCAGAGAAAAATGAAGATGGCGTATGGTTTTATACTAATATATTTGTGAAAAAATAATTAATATCCCCAAATCCAAATACTTTAAAAAAAAGAACGACTCCGAATTGGAGTCGTTTTTTGATTATTAATCCCTAACATTGAATTCGTCCCGGTTAACAATAATAAATCTTGAACGCCTGTTTTCCTGGTGTTCCTCCTCAGAACATACTTTTCTTAATTCGTTTGTACATCTGTTAACCAATCTAGATTCCCCAAATCCTATTGCGCTTTCAATTCTGTTAGATGCAATCCCTTGAGAAATAATATAATTTCTGGTAGATTTTGCTCTCCTATCAGACAAACCCATGTTGTATGCATCCTTGCCACGACTGTCCGTATGGGACTCGATTTTAATAATCATATTAGGATAATCACGCATAACCTTAACTACTTTATTTAATTCAAATGCCGCATCCGGCCTGATAAATGACTTATCATAATCGAAGAAAATAGGATTAATTTTAATTTCAAATGGAATTAAATATAAATCTACCCTTACATCTTCATTCGGTATATTGGTTGTCACAATTTTTTTAGTATCAGGATCGTGCTTTACTTTACTACCGGTTATTGTATAGTCTTTTCCACATTCTATAACTTTAAACATGTACCTACCATCTTCGTCCGAAATTGTAGAATCCATTACTTTTCCAGATTCGTCAATAAGCTTAACTTTAACATTTGGCAGAATGTCATCAGATAACCTATCAAGTGTTTTACCAATTAGCCTTTGCTTACAAACTTCCGATGTGAAAGCGTAAATATCATCTTTCCCTTTACCCCCAGGTCTGTTTGAAGAAAAATACCCAGATTTCTCGTTAGTGATGGAATAAAATGAAAAATCGTCGTACCCACTATTGAATGGCTTACCAATATTTTTTATGCTTACTTCATCCGAAATTCCTTTTTTAAGGATGTCTGATTTGTAGATATCTAACAATCCAAAATTATTGTTTATATATCCATCTGATGAAAAATACAAGGTAGAATCCTGAGCTACAAATGGAAACATTTCTCTTCCTGCTGTATTTATTCTATG
>CAJIBV010000304.1_pt1 | contig 10886 bp, 11 predicted proteins | sample 9199431 | NCBI WGS metagenome assembly CAJIBV01 (sample SAMEA7708314, study PRJEB35096) | sediment metagenome | biome: marine neritic benthic zone biome [ENVO:01000025]; feature: sediment [ENVO:00002007]; material: shallow marine sediment [ENVO:03000034] sea grass bed [ENVO_01000059] ...
GGAGTATCACTAATTACCGATACACCGCTGGCAGATAATTTTTTGACTTTAGATTTAACTGCACTGAGAATAATGTCAATATCATGAATCATTAAATCTAGAACTACGGGAACATCAGTACCACGAGGATTAAATTCTGCTAACCTATGAGCTTCAATAAACATGGGTTTCTCTAATTGATCTCTTATCGCCAGAAATGCCGGATTAAAGCGCTCTACATGTCCAACCTGACCTTTAAGATTATGCTCTGCCAATAATTGTCTGACGTGTTCTGCCTCTTCAACTGTTTTTGTAATAGGTTTTTCAATAAATATATGTCTGCCTTTGGCAATGGATTTTTTTGCACATTCGTAATGGGATAAAGTTGGCGTTACAATGTCAACAACATCTACAGCTTCTATCAATTCATCTATTGTTTTAAAATTCGTATAACCAAATTCTTCTGATACTTTTTTGGCATTAATTTCGTCGGGATCATAAAAGCCTATTAAGTTATATTTCAAAGATTTATTTAGTAGGCGAAGATGAATTTTTCCAAGGTGACCAGCACCAAGAACACCAGCTTTAAGCATATTTAATTATTTTACACAAAAATAAGATAATTAAGTATTTAATGTAGTGTAATTGCGAATTAAATCCCCTATAAAATATAATACAGAATTTCTAAATAAATCACTTTAACCTTTAAATACTTTGATTAAATTTAGCATGAAAACTAAACTAAGTATTGAAAGATTCATTTAAACATCAGGGATTAAGGCAACAACTTGTTAAAATTGTCAAGGATAAGGGGATAAAAGATGAAAAAGTGTTGGAAGCCATTGGAAAGGTTCCAAGGCATTTATTTATGGATTCTGGTTTTATAGATCATGCTTACCAGGACAAGCCATTTCCCATTGCAGCCGACCAAACCATTTCACAACCCTATACAGTGGCTTACCAAACCGAATTACTGCAGGTAAAAAAGGGAGATAAAATTCTGGAGATAGGCACTGGGAGTGGTTATCAGGCAGCAGTTTTAATTGAGCTTGGGGCAAAACTTTATAGTATAGAAAGGCAAAAAGAATTATTTAAAAAAACCAGTAAGTTTTTATCTAAGCTAGGGTACAGAGCAAAAAAGTTAATATTTGGAGATGGATATATTGGCTTGGAGGAAGAAGCACCATTTGATGGTATTATTGTGACAGCAGGTGCACCTTTTGTTCCTAAACCGCTCCTGAATCAATTAAAAATTGGAGGACGTTTAGTAATACCAGTTGGAGAAGATGTTCAAACCATGACGTTGTTTATTAGAAAAGGGGAGAAGGAATTTGAAAAGCATGAACACGGATCCTTTCGATTTGTGCCACTATTAGAGGATAAGAACTAGTTTTACTTTTTGACAAATCTTTTTAATAAATAGGTTAAAGGCATAAAGGTTAAAACAGCTAATATTACCTTTATAAAGAAACTGGAATAAGTATTTATTGAATTGCGTTCATTTATTGCAACAATTACAATTTCATAGGTGATAATTAAAAAAAGTATGGCTATCAATAAACCCACGAAACTTAATATTTTGATAGCTGACTCATATAGATCATAATAGTTTTCTTTTGTTACTTTTTCCGAATAATTGAACAAATGAGGATGTTGTTTTAATTTAAACAGTCCGAGAGCTAATATAAGGTTCAATATAGGGAATAACCAAATCAAACTTTTTTCATCGTATCTATTTACAAAACCTTTCCAGGTAATATGTATAGGTATTTTTTGTGGTAATTCAGAATAAAAAATAAGTGGAATTAAAAATGATGTTGGGATTATAGCAATGGTAAGAAATTCCATAATTCTAATTGAAATAGTTTTCCGAATTTTTAATTTAGGCTTATTCACAAGTATCATAAAAAAACCATTTAATAGCTATTTCTTTGATTGAGATAAATATTCTTGTAATTGAGCAGGATTACCTAATTCCTGATTCCATTTAAGGTTCGAGATGTACCAACGATTATTTTCTTTTAGTAAGTTTATATAGTTTAAACTTCGATGCCTATCACCATTGGAGTAACTATATTCATAGGTGCTTGACACACTATTCATATGTTGGAATGTGCTTATTATTCTTTCCGCTTCTTTTACATAATAACCGTTTTGTTTCAACCACTTACCATAAGTATTAATATAGTCATCAACCTTTAAATAATACCTGATTTTATTGTCTGAGGACCCTGTAATAGTCAACTTAATTTCAGCATCTTCTTTAAATAGGAATTTAAACAGCTCCCAGTTTCGATCTTTATTTTCAGGTCCTGAAATTATGGAGTATAATGTTTTAATTGTATTATCTAATGACTTGACTTTTTCATTAAAACTTATTTCTTTAACGTCTTGAGCGTTTACAATTTTAAATACGATAAAAGATAAAAGAACTAATTTATATTTCATAATAAAGGTTTGCTTAAAGTTACAAAGTAATTCCAAATACAAGAATGTCGTTAATAAAACCACTTTTGTATGATCTTAAATAATCTACTCTTAGTATTCTAAACTTACCCCATCCGATATTACTTAGACCAATTGTGTATTCCTGATAGGGTTGTTGATTTTCAGCAGATAAAACATGAGCGCCTAAAATTAGGTTGAAATTGAGTTTTTTAAGCAATGGTATTTTGTTCATTATATACCCATTAAAGTTATGCTCCGCATGAACTTCTGCATATGCATGATTAGTACTATATGTGTAATATGCCAGGTTATTGAATTTATTTAAGTAGTTACTTGGACCTACATGAGTTTGATTTCCATTAAAATGATGATAATCCATAAAAGCAGCTTCTTCAGAATCAAAAAAATCACCAGCTTTTAGGTTATATGCAAAATTTCCTTTATTACTGATATTAAAATTCTGAGTTATCCTTGCCTGGAGTTGATTGAAGTGGTATTCGGGATTTGAAGAACCAAAACCTTTTTTATAAGTTAAAAAGACTGTAGGGTACTTATTATCAGTAATGTTAACTTTACTTCCCGGATAGCTGAAATAGTTTTGTCCGAATCGAATCCTTCCAGTCAGGTTTAGCTTTAATAAATTGTGCTCATCAAATGGTGCTATTCCAAAAGCTGTTTCATCTAAGGGATTATTACTAGTTAAAAAATCGTCTGGTTCGTCTGTTATAGACCAGTTCGAATTATTAAATAGGGGTTTTCGTCGTTCAAAACTCAAGCTCGAATATAATCTGAAACCGTTGAAAAGCTCATGTGAATAATCAATTTGACCATATAATTTATCATATAATTTCATGTAGTTATCTTCAAAAAATAAAGTGCTAAAAGCATTAACCCTTTTTGAAATGGGTTCAGCATTGTTAAACTGTTCTAAAGAAACTCCACCAGATAAAGTAAGAAATGGTTTGGAAATATTGTTAAATTTATATCGTATGCTTCCATTTAATCTATATCTTTTATCAGACAAACCAAAGCTGTTTTTTAATTTAATTTCAAGGTATCGTCGGTATTCATCATAATTCTTTCTAAAATTAAAATTAACATTTCCATTATGTCCTTGGACCGTATTATATGTAAAGGTTAAAAGTGGAGCACTAATACCAATATTCCAGTCCTTATAGGAGTTTGTATAATTATATCCAGTAACTAAATAGTGTATTTTGAATTTGTTGCGTTCATTATCAACTGAATCCCGGTATATTTTAGATTTCCTTACTATTTGAATGCTGTCTTTTTTAAGGTAATCTGAGATTTCTTCCTTAGATAAGGGCACAGGCCTAAGCTTATTCCAGTATAGAGAATCTTTTTTATTAGCCTCATCCTCAAAAGCTAATAATTCTCTTGTAAAAGATCTTTTGTTATATTCAGGATTGAAATTATAATTACTGTAAACAGCAGTGAATCTTCCGTCTCCTTCAATTCCCAAAATACTATAATTAAAATCAATGCTTTGGGATATCAACGCCCATAATTTATCTGTCTTGGAATAAGAAAAGGACTGTTTTATTTTAATTGAATCTGCCGCAGGAATATTAGCCTGTTGGCCAGTTACAACCAAATCCAGGGCATAAAAAGACCATTGATCTTCGACTATATACATGTAACCGGAAAAAATCCTATCATTTTTGTGCTTTGGTATAACCTTAATTTTGTTAACTAAATTTCCATGATCATCATAAAAATCACCATCTAAACGGTAATTGTAATAATTAAACGCGTATTCCGCTATTGGTGAGATAAGAAGGTTTTGTATTTCAATGGTATTGTTATAAAAATTATAATTTACATCGTTAGCATTATTAAAACTAAAACCACTGTCATTTCCACTTACCTTAGATGCAATTATTTTTTCTTTAAGCTTATCGGGTTTTTTAAATTCAATTTTAGATATCGTTTCCGACAGATAAATAATTCCACTTCTTGTTGAATCTAAACCGCCACCAAGATCACCAATCTCCTGACCAAGTATTTTTTCTGGAGCATTTTTAATCCTAATTAATCCACGTGAATAAAAATCGGCTTTATAGGCATCATAATTAGACAGATTCTTCCTTCTGTTTTTTATTGCATTTCTAACGATTTTATTTGCCGGATTATCCTTAGCATTAATTACGACTTCATTTAGAGAAACAATTTCTTCTTCCATTATGACATCTAGTTCAATTGGCAAATATGTAACACTAATAGTTTTCTTATATGTTTTGAAACCTAAATACTGAAATACTATGGTATAATTATTTGATTCGGAAAGAAGGAGTTCATAGTTTCCTTCGTCATTACTGGTAGTACCTTGATACGTGTTTTCAACAAAAATATTTACAAATGGTAGAGGTTCGTTTTTATCGTTTTTAACCGTCCCTATAATTTGTGAAAAAGATTGAATTGTTATCAATAAAAAGAGAAACAGTAAAAATCTTAACTTCATTAGTACTTCTTAGAATTAGAATTTTAAACGATTTATTCAATAATTAATTGCAGTTGATGTTTGAGGAATCCCAAAATTATTTATAGCCTTTTTTAATTCTGGCTAAATCTCTTTTATTGTCTCTATCTTTAATTGTTTCTCGTTTATCATGAATTTTTTTACCTCTTGCTAATGCGATAATAAGTTTAGCATAACCTTTATCATTAATAAATAGCTTTAGTGGAACAATAGTTAAACCAGTGTTTTTTACTTCTTTATTGAGTTTTTTAAGTTCTCTTTTGTTTAACAATAGTTTCCTCTCTGCCCTTGGTTTATGGTTAAAATGAGATCCATAGATGTATTCTTCAATGTACATATTAACAACAAATAACTCACCACGATCATTAAATTCACAAAAACTTTCAGCAATCGATGCTTTACTGTTTCTTATAGATTTAATTTCTGTACCTGTCAAAACAATTCCAGCTGTATATTTCTCAATTATTTCATATTGGAAACGAGCCTTTTTATTCTGTATGTTAATATTTTTTTGCATTCGGCCAAAGGTAATAATTTAACCCTAATTTAGAATTGTTGTTAAGTATTAAGTAGATTTGCGACCTATGATCTATATGAAAATATTTAGATTTGTATTTTTTTGTTTGATTGTTGTAGCAGGGAGTATTGCTTGTAATAATAATAGCAATGATGATAAGGCAGCATCCATAATATCCAGGTCTATTAAGATTTCAGGAGGAAATATAATACAGAATTCAATTATTTCATTCCAATTCAGGGATAAATCATATAAGGCATCAAGAGACAACGGATTGTTTGTTTTAGAAAGACGATTTCAAGACTCTTCCAAGGTTACTACAGATAGACTATCTAATGAAGGATTTAAGAGGTATGTAAATGGCCAACTTCAAATTATTCAGGATAGTATTGCTGCAAAATATGGCAATTCTGTTAATTCTGTACACTATTTTTCTGTACTTCCTTATGGATTGCAAGACGATGCTGTTAACCATAAGTACATAGGTGAAACGACATTGAAAGGTAAAGAATATTATAAAATCAAAATATCATTTGATGAAGTAGGAGGCGGAGAAGATTTTGAAGATGTGTTTGTTTATTGGATTGAAAAAAAATCTGCTAGAGTCGATTATCTTGCTTATTCATTTAATGAGGATGATGGTGCAGGCATGCGATTTAGAAAAGCCTATAATGAGAGATATATTGAGGGAATCAGATTTGTGGATTATGAGAACTACAAACCATTTGGCAAAGGAGGAGAATTATTGGAATTAGATGAATTATTCGAACAAAATAAGCTTAAATTACTGTCTAAGATAGAACTGAAAAATGTTCAAGCAGTAGTGAAAGACAATTAAATGAGGTTAATAATCTGAATTTCGTAACTTTTCCTTTTTCCTCAACCTTTTAATTTTACTCTTACTTGGTATTATGGAACGCTCAATGGTAACAAAGCGTTCATCCAGACCAACATCAATTGTTTTTATTCTTTTAAAGTTCAGTTTTAATTTATCATTCTTAATTTCAAGAATATTTCCGTTGATGGATTTTAAATTAAAATTACCATAATTATCTGTTGTTCCAAATTGAATAAAATTATCGTCTTTATCGAATAATTCCATATTTACTGCTCTGTTCTTACAACAAGAAAGATCTATTTTACCTTCTACGGATATCATTTCTCTTTTTTTATCTATTGCTTCAAATTTAATGGAATCGATAGAAATTTTTAATGGAACTAACTTATTTGCGTTTTTCGACATGACCTTGATAGGAGCATTAAAATATTTAACTTCTCCACTATATGTCGTTATCTTTACAGGAATACCTTTTTTCTTAATTTCCAGATTGATCCAAATTGCCGGGTCTTGATACTCTTTTTTTACTCGAACTTGACCGAAAGAAATTGAAATATAACCCAATGTAAGTACAAGCATTATAAATCTTTTCATCCTAAATTTTATAAAGATTAAACCAAAAATATACAAAAATTTATACCATTAAAGAAATACAATAGTTCAAAGTTTTCTAATAATATAATTTAATAAACTGGTCAAGAAATTCTATCTTGAAGTAGTAGTTAATGTACCTTTCTGAGAAGATTCAAATTGCTCGTCAATAAGTTTCTTATAAACAACAACTTCTGCGTTACGGATATCTGCATTACCATCAAAGGACATCACTTTCGAAAAATTAAATTTTATTCGTCCTTTACTGATTTCCATCATATTCCCGTTTATGCTCTTTACTTTAAAGTTACCGGATTTATCCGTTTTAGCGATTTGAATTAGATTTCTATTGTGGTCATAGAACTCCAAAGTAATTGGAGAAGGATAACAACATGACATATCTATTTTACCGCGTAGATAGAGCATTAAACGATCTTTATTATCATAAGATGCAGCTATACTTTTTACTTTAATGTCCATATTGGGTATATTCTCATAAGTTTGAGACTCCAATTTAACCGGAATTACATAATTGGATGCCTGACCTTGTCTATTAATAAATACAAAAGGAGTATCATTAAGATCGGAATCTTGAGTAACGTCTATAACTATATCGATGGGATAATCTTTAAAACGAATCCAATTCTCTTGCGCGTTCAAAAGCGTCGCCGAGAACAATAATACTAACGAATATAAAATAGTTTTCTTCATGATATTTGAGGGTTTATACTCCAAAGATAAAGAAGCACATACCATGCCAAACAAAAAATTAGATAAGGCGTATCTTTTTTCGCCTAATGGAGAAAAGATACAAAAAAAATCGTTAAACCGCTACAAATCAAGCAGAAAATCAAATTTTCTCGATTTTAATGATTGTTAATAAACAGTATTTTAAAGGTTATAATCAGGCAAGCTCCAACCCAATTTCAACCATAGATTTAAAAGTCCGTTCACGTTCTTTTGCCGTAGTGCGCTCCCCTGTTACTAGTGAATCCGAAATGGTTAATATGGCAAGTGCGTTAACATTGTGCTTTGCTGCAACTGTGTACAATCCCGCAGCTTCCATCTCCACGCATAACACACCAAATCTTGACCATTTTTTGTAGGATTCAAAATCGTCTGCATAAAATTCATCACTCGTAAATACGTTACCGGCTTTTACATTAATATCTTTCTTTTTGGCAGCTTCAACAGCTTTCATAAATAGACCAAAATTAGCAGTAGGAGCATAATCCGCACCTCCAAATCGTAATTCATTAACTCCTGAATTAGAAGAGGCCGCCATAGCTAAAACCACATCTCTTATTTTTATATCCTTTTGATAGGAACCTGCACTACCAACACGTATTAAATTCTTAACTCCGTAAGCATTTATTAGTTCATGAGCATATATTGATATACTCGGAACTCCCATACCTGTACCCATTACAGAAACATTTTTGCCATTATAAACTCCGGTATATCCTAGCATATTTCTTACCTTGTTAAAGCACTTGTGGTCTTCAAAAAATGTTTCTGCTATCCATTTAGCCCGTAACGGATCACCAGGAAGTAAAATAGTTTCGGCAATCTCACCTTTTTTTGCTTCTATATGAACACTCATAATTAATTGATTTTTTAGTAATCTGACATTGATTTTTTACCTGAAACAATTTCAATTCCGGAAGAAGTACCAAGCCTGGAAACTCCCAAATCTATGAAACCTTGCGCAGTTTTTGCATCTTTAATACCACCGGAAGCCTTAATTTTCATTTTATCTCCTGCGAAACGTTTCATTATTTTAACATCTTTTATAGATGCCCCTCTGGTTCCAAAGCCAGTTGATGTTTTTATAAAATCGGCGTTAGCATTTAAAGCTAATTCACTTGCCTTAATTATTTCATCATCATTTAAATAACAGGTTTCCAGTATGACTTTCAGAACTTTTTTAGGCATTATTTTTTTTATACTACGAATTTCATTTTCTACTTTTTTATAACGCTCACTCTTCAAAAGGCCTACATTTATAACCATATCTATTTCATCCGCACCGTCTTTAATCGCTTTTTTAGCCTCAAAAACTTTAGCTTTAGTACTCATGGAACCAAGAGGAAATCCAACAACACTGCACACTTTTACTCCTGACTTTTTTAATTGCTTTTTGGCTAGTTTTACGTAACTGCTATTCACGCATACTGAAAAGAACTGATGTTCTTTAGCTTCGTCACACAATTGAATAATCTCGCTCCTTGTGGCTGTTGCTTTCAAAAGTGTATGATCTATAAATTTATTTAAACCCATAATACAAAATTAAGATATTTAATAGGTATAGTGATCTATTTTAAGTACAATAATTTAAATAAAAAAGCAACGCTTATCTAAAGTTAAGACTCGCGTTGCTTTCCAACTAACCAACCATTATGAAAACGGTTTCATGTGCCAAATATTACACACTGTACTTTATAATTCTTCTGTTACAAGATCTCCTTGATTTCTAAAGACTAATTTATCATCAAATGCATCCAACAGAATTATACTATCCGTTTTTATCCTTCCAGACAAAAGTTCTTTACTGAGTTCATTAAGCACTTCTTTCTGAATCACTCGTTTTACAGGTCTTGCACCATATTCAGGGTTGTAGCCTTTTTCTGCTAAATAAGCGATGGCTTCCAGTGTTGCATCAAATGTAATGCCTTGTTCCGCTATCATTTTGGTCACTCCTTTTAATTGCAATCCAACGATATCGACTATGTTTTGTTTACTTAATGGTGTAAACATAATTGTATCATCGATCCTGTTCAAGAACTCTGGTCTTACGCTTTGTTTTAGTAAGGCCAATACATCAACTTTTGCCGCTTCTATGGCCGATTCAAGATCCTTTGTTGCTTCAAAACGGTCGTGAATTATATGACTTCCCAAATTGGATGTCATGATGATGATCGTGTTCTTGAAATCTGCTACACGACCTTTGTTATCTGTTAATCTGCCTTCATCCAATACTTGTAGCAGTATATTGAATGTATCTGGGTGTGCTTTTTCAATTTCATCTAATAATACCACAGAATACGGTTTTCTACGAACAGCTTCGGTTAATTGTCCACCTTCTTCATAACCAATATATCCCGGAGGTGCTCCTACTAATCTGCTCACTGCGTGGCGTTCCTGATATTCGCTCATATCAATTCTGGTCATGGCATTTTCATCATCAAAAAGATACTCTGCCAGTGCTTTAGCTAATTCGGTTTTACCAACTCCAGTTGTTCCAAGGAACAAGAATGTGCCTATCGGTTTTTGCGGATTTTGTAATCCTGCTCGACTTCGTCTTACCGCATCACTTACTGCAATGATGGCTTCCTCTTGTCCGACCACACGCTTATGCAATTCATCTTCAAGCTTCAATAGTTTTTCTCGCTCACTTTGAATCATTTTGGAGACAGGAATTCCAGTCCATTTTGCTACCACTTCTGCAATATCATCATAGGTAACCTCTTCCTTTATCAAAGCGGTCTACTGTTGTTCTAGCTATTGCTTTTGAAAAGTTTCTAATTGTTCTTGTGCTTCTTTTATTTTTCCGTAACGCAATTCAGCTACCTTACCATAATCGCCTTCGCGCTCTGCTTTTTCCGCTTCGAGTTTAAAGTTTTCAATGTCCTGTTTGGTATTCTGAATATTCTCAACAACCTCTTTTTCACTTTTCCATTTGGCGTTAAGTTCGTTTCGATCCTCCTTTAGGTTAGCCAGATCCGAACGTAGCGATTTAAGTTTCGATTCATCCTTTTCGCGCTTAATGGCTTCTATTTCAATTTCGAGCTGCATGATCTTTCTATCCAAAACATCTAATTCTTCTGGTTTAGAGTTAATCTCCATTCGCAATTTGGAAGCAGCTTCACCCATTAAGTCAATCGCCTTATCTGGTAACAATCTATTGGTAATATACCTGGTTGATAATTCTACAGCACCAATAATGGCTTCGTCCTTTATGCGAACTTTGTGATGCGTTTCATATTTCTCCTTAATACCACGCAGTATTGAAA
>CAJIBV010000356.1_pt1 | contig 10791 bp, 9 predicted proteins | sample 9199431 | NCBI WGS metagenome assembly CAJIBV01 (sample SAMEA7708314, study PRJEB35096) | sediment metagenome | biome: marine neritic benthic zone biome [ENVO:01000025]; feature: sediment [ENVO:00002007]; material: shallow marine sediment [ENVO:03000034] sea grass bed [ENVO_01000059] ...
AGAATAATGTCTTTTAATCCATCACCACTAACATCCAGATCATAAAAAGCAACTGATGCAGGATTTACTATTGTTGATGGAATGATTGTTTCATCATAGGTATTGGAGGCATTCCTATTATAATGTATCAGATTACCGAAGACATCTGTAGCCAGAATATCCAAAGTTATCCCTTCATTATTAGAGGAGTCAATATCTTCAAAAGATACATTAAATAGGTAGTCCTTATCGTTTGTAACGGAATTTGTATCTTTTGTAAAAGACAATCCTGCATTAAAGAACACCTCTATAACGCTAGTATTCATGCCCGGTAAATTATCTATATTGACTGCGTTCGCTACGACCAGATCAAGATCACCATCTGTATCAATATCCTTAAGATCGAAACTTCCAGGTTTAACGACCGAATTGATCATAATATTTTCTGCTCCAAAAGTACCATCACCATTTCCTGCAAACCAAACAATTTTGTCAGCATCAAAAGCTGAGACCACAACATCTAAAAAACTATCGCCATTCAATAAAAGGACATCAACATCGGTAGCACCATCTATAGCTGACGCTATGATTATTTCTGAACCAAATGTACCAGGATTTGCAAGGCTATTAGGATAATACACTACCTTATCATCGGTAAATGAAGTTGCTAATATATCAAGGGTAGTATCACTATTTATATCAACCAAAACAATATCTATAACCCTTGCTAAACTATTTGTAACAGTAGGTTGTTGTGTAAAATTTCCAAGCCCATCATTTTTGAACCAAAAAATAGCTCCTCCAAGATCCGTGCCCAGAACAATATCATTATAACCATCCTTATCGATATCGGCAGATGCAATTGGATAAGGTGCATTTCCTTCTGTACCATTTAAAGTTAAGGTTTGCGTTTTATTGAATGTGGTTTGCCCATGTGCAACTAAACTAATCAAAATCGTTAGGGCGGTGAAAGTTTTTATATTCATACTACAATATACAGTTATTTTAAACTCCCAACCATATCTTCCGGTTTTACCCATTCATCATATTCTTCTGCGGTTACATATCCTAAATTGATAGCTTCTTCTTTTAAGGTAGTTCCGTTTTTGTGAGCTGTATTTGCAATTTCAGCAGCTTTATAATAACCTATTTTGGTATTTAATGCAGTAACTAACATTAATGAATTATTTAATAACTTCTTTATGACTTCATGATTAGGTTCAATTCCTATAGCACAATTTATATCAAAACTCACACAGGCATCACCAATTAATTGAGCAGATTGTAATAAATTCGCAGCCATTACTGGTTTGAAAACATTCAATTCATAATGGCCTTGTGAGCCTCCAACTGTAATTGCAACGTCATTTCCCATGACTTGAGCACAAACCATAGTTAGTGCTTCACATTGTGTTGGGTTTACTTTTCCCGGCATAATAGAACTGCCAGGTTCATTCGCAGGAAGAATGATTTCCCCAATTCCAGAACGAGGACCAGAGGCCATCATTCGTATATCATTAGCTATTTTATTCAAAGATACAGCCAGTTGCTTTAAAGCACCATGAGTTTCAACCAAGGCATCATGAGCAGCCAAGGCCTCAAATTTATTATTAGCTGAAACAAAAGGTAATCCAGTAAATTTGGCAATATATTCTGAAACACGTTTTGTATATCCTTTAGGAGTGTTTAGTTCGGTTCCAACTGCTGTTCCACCTAGGGCTAATTCACTTAAATGTAGTAAAGTATTCTTTAAAGCAACAATTCCATGATCTAGTTGTGAAACATAACCTGAAAATTCCTGGCCAAGAGTTAAAGGGGTGGCATCCATCAGATGCGTTCGACCTATCTTGACAACATTTTTAAATTCTTTCGATTTCTTTTTTAAAGTATCTCTAAGCTGCTCGACTCCCGGAATTGTAGTCTTAACTACTTTTTCATAAGCTGCAATATGCATACCGGTTGGAAAGGTATCATTGGACGATTGTGATTTATTGACATCGTCATTTGGTTGAATAGTCTTTTCGCCTTCACCAACAACCTTACCAGCTAACTGATGAGCTCTATTTGCAATGACCTCATTAACATTCATATTGCTCTGGGTTCCAGAACCAGTTTGCCATATGACCAAAGGAAATTGGTCATCATGTTTACCTTCTAAAATTTCATCACAGACCTGAGCAATCAAATCACGTTTTTCAATAGGTAAAACTCCTAATTCACAATTAGTATATGCAGCCGCTTTTTTTAAGTATGCAAAACCGTATACTATTTCCAGAGGCATCGAAGCTGGCGCTCCTATTTTAAAATTATTTCTGGATCGTTCTGTTTGAGCTCCCCAAAGTTTATCCGCAGGAACTTTCACTTGTCCCATCGTATCTTTTTCTATTCTGTAGTCCATTTTTATTATGAATTAATTAAGGTGTAAATTTACGACTTTTGAAAGTTTTAGATTCTGATAAATGTTAGTTTTTATAAGAAAGTTTCTAGATGGTTGGGATGTAATCATGATTATTAAAATTATATCTTTGGTGATAACTTATAACAATTTTATCAAGTTTGAATAAAAGAATATCCAAAAGAATTATTGGTCTCTATATATTGACAACTTTTATATTTCTAAGTTTTTCATCATGCAATCAATCAGAATTAACAGTTGTTATAAACCGAGAGAAATACGAGGATAAACTCTATGGTTTTTGGCTGGGACAGTGTATTGCTAACTGGACCGGATTAGTAACGGAAATGGATAAAATAGGTAATATTGGAGAGATTCAAACAGGTGATTTTTACTCCAGGGATGATTGGGGACAACCTGATCTGCCTAGCATTTGGGGAGAAGGAGTGCCGAGTGACCTGTCATCAACTATCGATTTTGTATTTAAGGATGAAGAAGAAATTTGGGGTGCTGATGATGATACCGATATTGAATATATGTATCAGTATTTATTGTATACTAACAAAACAAGTATTTTAACAGCTCAACAAATAAAAGACGGTTGGATTAAACATATAAAACAGGATGAAGAAAATTATTTGTGGGTTTCTAATCAGCTGGCATTCGATTTGATGCATACCGGTATTTTGCCTCCAGAGACAAGTGATCCAAAAATCAACCCACACTATGAAATGATTGATGCACAATTAACTACAGAGATCTTCGGTTTATTTTCCCCAATGAGGCCAGATTTCGCTTTAAAAATGGCTTATTTACCAATACGGACAACCGCTCGGGAGAATGCCGCGTGGATTTCAGAGTTCTATATTAATATGCATTCATTGGTTTCAGGAATTGATGATGCTAAGCCTTTAAAAGATCAATTACAGTTAATAGCAGAGAATTCCAGGCAAAGGCTACCCGATACTTCTTATTCGGCTAAAATGTATGATTATGTTAAGAAGCTGTATGATTCAAAAATTTCATGGGAGCAAACAAGAGATTCCATTTATATAAGATACCAGGTAAATCAGTTTGATGGTTATAACATTACTTCAAAAAACCTTTATTGTAATGGTTGTTTTGCAGCAGGCATTAATTTTGCTGCAAGTTTAGTTAGTCTTTTCTACGGTGAAGGAGATATTAAAGAAACTATTAAAATTGGCACATTGGTGGGTTGGGATTCTGACAATCCCACTGCGACTTGGGGTGGATTATTGGGTTTTGTTTATGGAAAAAAGGGAATTGAAGCAACGTTCAATCAAAAATTTTCTAGCAAATTCAATATCCATAGAACCAGACAGAACTTTCCATATAATGGAATTGACACATTTGAAATGATGGCACAGGTAGGAATATTTGTTATAGATAGAGTAGTGGAAGAAGAATTAAATGGAAGCATAGATCTTGAAACCAATGTTTGGATCATTCCAAAAAATTGAATTTATTTAATTTATAATTAAATTAGTTTTTGCTGTCTCAAAGAAGTTTTTATTTTTTCGTGATTCTTCCAAAACTTCTTTTCAAGTAAGTTGAAGATCTCTAAAAATTCTGTATTATCTTTTACATTGTCCAATAAGGGATCTAATTTTAGAAACAGAATGGTCCAGTAGTGATAATCATCTTCTTGAGAAAAGAGTTTGAAGTGTTCTAATGATTTATCAATTTCATTATGATGAGCATAATACATTGCCAATTCTACATTCTTATAAATTGATGTATTTGCGTCAACATAATTTTTATAATCCTCAAAATACTTCTGTGATTCATCAACAAAACCCATTTGGTTGTATACATAACCAATTTCGGCATCCATATGCTGGAAAATATCCAATCCATATTGTTTTCGTGCGTCACTGAATTTTTTAAAATATTTAAATGATGTCTGATAGTCCCTCATGTAATAGCAAATCTTTCCAAGTTCTTGTAATACATCTAATCGGGTTGTGTCTTTTCTCAAAGTTGCAATTAATCGCTCTTTGGTTTTAGCCAGGTCTTTCTCTTTAGAATATTGAATATATGCTTTTACATAATCAGAAAATATATTGTTCGGATTATAATCCAACGATTTATTGATATAGAATTCCGCTTCATCAATAAATCCGGATTGTATAAATGCGTTGCTTAAATGCAAATAGTTGATACTTGTCTTGGTCGAATCATTTGCTGCAATATCCAATTGTATCACCTTTAAGGCATTTTCTAAATATTTTCCTGTGTTTGGAATGCATGATGTATAAATATCTGACAGATAATTTAAAGCTAGAGCTGAATTAGGATTGTATTCTAGAGCCTTTTCTAAATAGGGAACAGCTAAATTACAATCGCCAATTGACTGATAGTACAAAGATTTAGCTACTAGACTTTGTTCTAAAGTTGAATCATAAAAAAGGGCCTTATCAGCATAATAGTTTATTTCATCTTTATATTTTTTTACAGCTTTAAAGATATCCAAATAGAAATAGGCCATTGCCACACCTGCATAGGCCCTAGCATAAGCACTATCGTGCTCGATAGCTTTTTTAAAACTTACAATTGAAGACTCCAGACCCTCGATTGTACCTTGGTTAATCTGATCGAAGCCTTTCCAAAAGTAATCATAGGCAATAACACTTTTAGTAGGACTTTTATCAATTCTTTGTTGTTCTTCAGGAGTTACTATTACCTGAATTTTGTTTACTATTTTTTTTGCAACTTCTCTTTGAAGATCGAATATATCAGCTGTGTTCCGTTCAAACTGTTCTGACCAAAGATGCTTATCTGTAGAGGCATCAATCAATTGAATGGTTAAAAGAATTTTGTCATTTATTTTCTGTCCACTTCCTTCAACAATATAGGTCACATTTAATTCTTTAGCTATTTCAGGAACTGTTTTAGGATTATTTCTAAATTTTTCTACTGAAGTACGACTGATAACTCTTAGATCTTCTATTTTTTGTAGGTTGTTCAGAACCGACTCCATAAGGCCATTAACAATGTAAACGTTCGATACATCTGCACTTTCATTTTTAAAGGGTAGTACCGCAATTGATTTTTCTAAAGAGAAATGATTGCCCGAATTTTGATTAGAAATAAAATAGAATATCGACGAAATAACAATTATTAGAAAAGCTCCAGAGATAAGCATGACCCTTCTTCTCTTTTTTAAACCCGGATGTGCCTTAATTTGTTTTTCACGATGCTCATTTTTACCAACCTCATTAGGAGGGTAACCATAATGATCATGAAAGCATTTTGTAAAATAAGAAGTACTGCCAAAACCTACTGCATAGGACACTTCCGACACGGTCATATTTTTTTGCCTAAGCATTTCAATAGCAATATTAAGACGCACATTTCTAATAAACTGGCTTACCGAAAGCTTAGATGCTTTCTTGACCTTTCTCAATAAATTTGATCGGCTCATTCCAACTTCATTCGCGAGTTCAGAAACACCAAAAGTATCGTCAGATAAATTTTCCTCAATTATACCAGTTAAATTATTTAGAAATTCGTTGTCCTTAAAGTTGGTATCTGCCATTATATGGTTGACCTTTTCCTGTTAATTATGCTTTATCAAAGATACAAATATTGAATACAGCAGGAATGATTGAATTATTAAATTAATGACATTTTTTATTAACGTTTTATCAAAGACCCAGATCAAATTGCATCATAATTTATACTTATGCGTCATAATTTATAGTCAATATTCGAATATTTATAATGTTTTCATGATTTTTAATAGGTTCTGCATCAGGCTTTTAAAGACCTTTACACTATTAAAAATTATAAACTATTAAATCAAATTATCATGACAACTTTTCACATCAACTCAATTAAGCATTTAGGATATATTATTATGTCTATTGCATTATTAACCGTAAACTCCTGTCATGGACAAGGAAACAGATCACAAAAGAAGACGGAAAACGAATCAATCTCAAAAACGACAGTTAGAGCTCCAGGCATTGACATTCATACGGCTACATTTTTCGGAAACCTTAACGCAGTGAAACAACACATTAATGCAGGAAGTGATTTAAACGTGAAAGATGAATATGGATCAACACCATTAAACATTGCCGCTACTTTTGGAAAAACAGACATCGCTTTAGCTTTAATTAACGGTGGTGCCGATTTACACACTAAAAATGCAGAAGGTTCTACACCTTTACATGTAGCGGCTTTCTTTTGCAGAACTGAGATAGTAAAAGCATTATTAGAAAAAGGAGCTGACAAATCTTTGCTAAATAATTATGGATCGACTCCACTTATGTCTGTTTCTGGGGCTTTTAGTGAGGTAGAACCTTTCTATCAACAAATGAGCAAGAATCTTGGTCCGTTTGGGTTAAAACTGGACTTTGACCATTTGGAGAAAACTCGTCCAGTCATAGAAGAATTGCTCAAGTAAAACAATATTTATTCAACTAATTTAAAACACTAAAAATGATCACTACAACCAGAAGACACGATATTGATTGGCTAAGGGTAATTACTATAGGTTTGCTATTAATATATCATGTAGCAATAGTTTTTCAGCCTTGGGGAGTTTTTATAGCATTTATCCAAAGTGATAAATCCATGGAAAGCCTTTGGATAGGCATGTCTATGATAAATGTTTGGAGAATACCCTTGCTTTTCTTTGTCTCTGGTATGGGAGTTTGTTTTGCCATAAGAAGACGCAACTGGAAACAATTAATATTAGAAAGAACAAGACGAATTTTACTGCCTTTTTTATTTGGTATGGTATTTATAGTACCTATTCACATGGTTATTTGGCAAAATTATTATAACCAGGATATTAATCTTATGCCACAACAAGGTCATTTATGGTTCTTAAAGAATATATTCATTTATGTAGTCCTTCTTTCGCCTTTATTCTTCTATTTCAAAAAACACAAAGATGGTTTATTAGTTAAACGGATAAAGCAATTATTTTCCAATCCTTTAGGATTCATGCTTGTTATAGCCCTATTAGTGGCAGAAGCCTTAATTATGAATCCAGAAACCTATGAAATGTACGCTATGACAACTCACGGGTTTGTATTGGGACTATTAGCATTTCTCTTTGGTTTTGTCTTTGTTTTGAGTAGCGAAACTTTTTGGCCTGCAGTTCTAAAATGGAGATGGCTGTTTCTAGTGTTAGCCTTTTCTATGTATTTGGTAAGAGTATTGGTTTTTGAACTAAAAGCTCCTAATTTTTACATGGGAATTGAATCACCACTCTGGATCTTTGCTATGTTTGGTGTTGCCTATAAATTTTTAAATAGGCCTAGTAATACCTTGACATACTTAAGCCAGGGAGCCTATCCTATTTACATAGTTCATATGATATTTATATATGTTGGCTGTTTGGTAATACTGCCTTTGGAAATTGCGGTTGGGATTAAATTCATTTTGCTTATAGCATTTACTTTTTTAGGCAGTTTTGCTTTGTATGATCTGGTAATTAGAAGAGTAGCCTTTTTAAGACCTTTGTTCGGGTTAAAAAGTATTAAGAAGAAAAATAAGGTTGAGGCAGATCCTGTTCAGGTAAAAAGCAACTGATATTAATCATAGGAAGTATGCTATTGGTTAAATACTTTAATCCATTCAATTTAAATAAAATAGACATGAAATCTAAAGAAAACGATAAAAGTTCCTGGGCCATTGGTGGTATGACTATGATTGGTGTAGGTGTTGGACTAATATTTGTACAAACTTCGCCTATAATGATGGCAGCATGTACTATAATAGGAGTAGGGCTTGGTCTCGTGATAAGTTCTTTCTTATCAAGAAAATAATCTAAAATCCTAAAAATTATGATTCGGTTCTTAAGACACGTCAGGCGCCAATTATTATCTGAAAATAAGCTTAGCAGGTACATGCTTTACGCTATTGGAGAAATCGTATTGTTAGTGATAGGTATTTTAATTGCACTACAAATAAACAACTGGAACAATAGGCGCATCCTTGATAGGAATGAGATAAAATCTTACCATAACATCACGCAGCAGCTACATGAAGATAAAGAAGAGATCACAAAAGCAAAAGACTATAATGATTACCGTTTCAAAGTCTATAAATATGCTAATAAAATTATTGCGAGTCAGGATTATAAACGTCAAGATTCCTTAGCAATGTGCATTATGAGGTTAGCAGAGTTTTCCGATTTTCAAAGAAGTGGAAATATATATGAATCTTTAGTGAATAGTGGTGATATAAAACTGATCAAGAACGATTCTATACCAAACCAACTTCAAAAATTACAAATGACATATACTTATATAAACAAGTTAGAAGATATGCACTGGGAAATGATTAACGGTCCCATAGCTCAAGAGATGAGAGGTAGTATAAATTATGCAAATTTTAAACCTATAAAACCAGAAAAGTTATACTCGATAGACATGCAAAATATTATTATTTCAACACTATATTTAACCGGTTACAAGAATTCCGCATATGATAAAGCTTTAAACGAGATAGACATTCTTATTAATTTATTAAACAAAGAGTTAGAAAAAAATTAAATATCATGAATTCACCCTTATCCAATAAAAATGATGGAAAAAAGATCTTTAAGGAAAAAGGCACTTGCTCACGTACTTTTGAGTACATTTTGAACAGAGAGTTTGGAAATAATCTTGAAGATGAAGAGCGAGCTGCCGATCCTTTGGCTGGCGGTATCATGAGAAAAGGACACCAATGTGGCATGCTTTGGGGAGCCACCTTGGCAATAGGAGCAGAAGCTTATAGAAGGAATAACGATTTAGAAAAGGCGTCTGCAATGGCAATTTCTGCAACACAAACCATGATGGATTCCTTTGAAAAAAGAACCAAAAGTGTTAATTGCAAAGTTATAACAGGTTGCTCTATGGACAATTTCTTTGGTATGGCAAAGTTCATGGTTAAGGTCACATTACAGGGTATGAATAACAGCACTTGCTTTAATTTAGCAGAAGATTGGTATGAAGATGCCATTGAATCGGCGAAGGTAGGCTTAAATAAAGATCAAAGCAATATCCCAGAAAACAACATTAATTGTGCATCTGATGTAGTAAGAAGGCTAGGAGGGACAGAAGAAGAAAAAGCTATGGTTGCTGGTTTTGCTGGAGGTATGGCACTTAGCGGTAATGGTTGTGGTGCATTAGGTGCTACTATCTGGAAAAAATCTCTTGAATGGGTGAAGGAAAACCCTGGAAAATCCGCATTTAACAACAAAGCGTCTAAGAGTTTATTAAAACCATTTCTAAAAGAAACCAAGGGTGAATTGGTTTGTTCGCAAATATGTGGTCGTACTTTTGGAACTCTTCAGGATCATTCAGAATTTCTTAAGAATGGCGGATGTTCAAAACTAATAGAAACTCTGGCCAATTAATATTTAAATTCTAAATAATTATTAGTTTTATTCTCCTAGTTTAGCAACCGCTTACTAAGATTACAAATAAGAACAATCATGAAAAACAGAAAAATACTCTCTATTGCGTTTATAATTATAGCACTCATCTTTGGAATTATATTCTATCAGGATGTTGAGTTTCCAATAGGATTAGAGGCCTATTTTAAAAAGGAATACTACAGTCAATTTGGTCCATTGGCAATTTCCATAGAGCTTTTGATAGCCGGGATTTATCTTTTTGCTAATCATTCTAAAGCAAATTTTACCCTGGCTTTGTTTGGATTTACTGCCATTTTAGATCCAATTTTTAATTTAGTAGGATTATTTTCAACTATAGTACCATTGTATGCAACGATAGTATTCGTTTGCTGTGCTTTATTGTCTCTGTGGCTGGCTTTTACAGATACCTTCAAAATGGGACGCATATCCTTCATTGGAGCCCTCATTAGTTTTATTCTTGGCAATGCAGTTGAACTATTTTTTAATTTAAATTAAACTGCTTAAAATTTATTCCTATTTTCAAAATCGGTTACTGACTATAAAAATTAAATAATATAAATTAGCTCAAGTTGAAGTTAATTGCAATTTAATAAAGTAGTATTGCTCTCAAAAATATGACAAAGAAGAAACATTCAAAACGTATATTCAGAATAGTGCTGTTTGCAGGTACGTTCATTTCCTTATGGTTTGTACCATGGCTTTTGGTAAAGGCGTGGATATTACCACTACCCGATACGATTCAGGAACAATTGGATGAGGCCATAGGTCATGGATTTGAAGGAATGATCGTTTATGTAGACCAGGCGGGTAAACCACCTCAGTATTTTGCTTCAGGATGGCACAATCGGGAATCCAGGATACCTGCTAAACCTCAAGCCCTATTCAAAATTGCCAGTATCAGTAAGCTATATGATGCTGTGGCTGTCACCAAATTAGTAGGTGATGGACGGCTTTCTCTGGATAAGACCATCGCCGATTATTTACCGGAGCTTGTAGGAAGAATCGAAAACGCTGA
>CAJIBV010000054.1_pt1 | contig 10756 bp, 8 predicted proteins | sample 9199431 | NCBI WGS metagenome assembly CAJIBV01 (sample SAMEA7708314, study PRJEB35096) | sediment metagenome | biome: marine neritic benthic zone biome [ENVO:01000025]; feature: sediment [ENVO:00002007]; material: shallow marine sediment [ENVO:03000034] sea grass bed [ENVO_01000059] ...
CAATCTTCAACTTATACTAGTCAATTTGTAGATTTTCAAAAAGCACTATCACTTTATAATAACAGTCAGTATTTAGCCGCTCAATCTGTTTTTTCTCAAATTAGATCAAAAACAGATGATGAAGTAATTCAGTCTGATTGTAGCTATTACATTGCTAATTGTGCCGTAAGATTAAATCAGCAAAATGCTGACGATTTAATTGAAGGATTTGTTGAGGACTATCCGACAAGTACAAAACGAAACACCGCATTTATTGATGTAGCAGATTATTATTTCGAAAACAATAAATTCGCACAGTCTAGAAAATGGTACAATAAGGTAGATGAAAATTCTTTGGCAAAAAAAGAACGCGAAAAGTATAACTTCAACCATGGATATGCCTCATTTGCCACTAAAAATTTTAGAGATGCCAAAAAGTATTTAAGCAGAGTTGAAAACTCGATAGAATATGGTTCACAAGCGAAATATTATATAGGCTTTATGGCTTATGAAAGTGACGATTATGACAAAGCCAACGAATATTTTGAACAAGTTCAGGACGAAGATAAATACAAGGAAAAACTATCCTATTATCAAGCGGATCTAAATTTTAAATTAGGCAATTTTGAAGAATCAATAAAGCTGGCACAAGAACAATTACCAAATAGTGACGACAATGAAATATCAGAACTTAATAAAATAATTGGTGAGAGCTATTTCAACTTAAAACAATATGCAGAAGCCATTCCGTTCTTAACAGAATATAAAGGTAGACGAGGTAGATGGAACAATACAGATTATTATCAGTTGGGTTATGCTTATTATAAACAAGGTGATTTCGATAAAGCAATATCTGAGTTCAATAAAATAATCGATGGCAATAATAGTGTAGCTCAAAATGCATATTATCATTTAGGTGAAAGCTATATAAATGTTGATAAAAAACAGGAAGCTTTAAATGCCTTTAGAAACGCCTCAGAAATGGATTTCGACGAAAAAATTCAGGAAGATGCTTGGTTGAATTATGCCAAAATTAGTTACGAAATTGGAAATCCTTATCTATCGGTTCCACAAGTACTTTCAGGATATCTAAATAAGTATCCTGACACTTCTTATAAAGAGGAAATTGAAACCTTGTTAATAGATTCTTATATAACATCAAAAAATTATAAAGAAGCGCTAAAACTTTTAAGAGGGAAAAATAGTTTTAAGAATAAAGTTGCCTATCAAAAAGTAGCCTTCTACCGAGGAATTGAATTGTATAACGAGCAACAGTTTCTTGAAGCAAGGGAATTATTTGATAAATCCATAAATGAACCTCGAGATGAAAACTATACATCAAGAGCGACTTTCTGGAAAGCCGAAACCAACTATAATTTAACCAATTATAATGATGCCTTAATTGGGTTTAAAGAATTTATTGGTAGCTCTAGAGCTTCATCGACTAGAGAGTTTAAGAGCATCGATTATAATTTGGCCTACACGTATTTCAAGTTGAAAAATTACTCGAAAGCCACTGAGTATTTTCATCAATTCATAAATGATCATAAAGAGGATAAAATACGGTTGAATGATGCTTACTTACGTTTGGGTGATGGAAACTTTGTGTCGAGCAAGTATTCATCGGCTATTAAAGCTTATGAAAAAGCAATTGAATTAAATCAACTAGAAGCAGATTATGCCTATTTCCAGAAGACCATGAGCTATGGTTACTTAGGTCAATCCTCAAAAAAGATCAACGATTTAGAGAAGTTTATCGATAAATATCCGCGATCAAAGTTGCGTGATGACGCCATGTATGAATTAGGAAATTCTTATGTAAAAGTCAATCAGAATGACAAAGCCATGCAGATGTATAATCGTTTGAATTCTGAATACAGAATGAGCTCCTTTATTCCAAAAGCCTTATTACGTCAAGGTTTGGTGTATTATAATTCTGGACAAAATGAAGATGGATTGGTTAAGTTTAAAAAAGTAGCAACCGATTATCCTGGAACTCCAGAAGCTGTTCAGTCTGTGTCAACAGCTCGATTAATATATATTGATTTGGGTCGGGTAAACGAATATGCTGATTGGGTAAAAACCCTGGATTATGTTGAAGTTACCAATGCCGAATTGGAGAATGCAAACTATCAAGCCGCTGAAAAGCAGTATTTGGACAATAGGACCAATGATGCCATCAAACTGTTTAATGGGTACTTAAATGATTTTCCTAATGGATTGCATGCATTACAAGCACATTTTTATCTGGCTCAGCTTTATTTTAAAAAGAACTTAAAGGAAACAGCAACACCTCATTACAAGTATGTTGTGGAAACTTCTAGGAGTGAATTCTCGGAAGAGGCATTATCTAGATTTACTCAGATCATTTTAGAGGCTAAATCTTGGAATGAAGCCATTCCCTACTTGCAACGATTAGAAAACGAAGCAGACCTACCTCAGAACGTTGTTTTTGCCCAATCGAATTTAATGAAAGCTTTTTTCGAGACTGAAAATTCTGAAAAGACGATAGAATATGCCGAAAAAGTGCTTAAAAATACTAACATAGATAACAAAGTTAAGAGTGATGCCTATGTATTTATGGCGAGAACAGCAATAAAAATTAATGATGAAGACAAAGCTCGATTAGCTTACGCGGAAGTAGAGAAGATTGCAACAGGTTCTTTGGCTGCTGAAGCGCTTTATTACAACGCATATTTTAAAAATAAAGATGGTCAGTTTCAGGCATCCAACACTAAGGTCCAAAGACTGGCAAAGGATTATTCAGGTTATAAATATTATGGTGCCAAAGGATTAATTGTAATGGCAAAGAATTTCTATGCTTTAGATGATGCTTATCAGGCCACTTACATTCTGGAGAGTGTTGTTAAGAATTTTACTGAGTTTGAAGATGTCTTGTCAGAAGCTCAATCCGAATTGAACCGAATAAAAACCGAAGAAGCGAAAACAAATTCGTCAGTACAGACCGAAGACTAAATTAATTTCATCAATTAAAATTCATAAAAGCTTATCATGCTAGATCATTTAAAAAACTTAATTGTAATAACCATTGTATTAAGTGTAGCCATGACATTTTCTCAAGAACGAGAAAATGACACCATCGATACTGATGTTGTAAACGTTATTAAACCTTATTCGCCAACGATTTCCGACGCTTTTAAAGTGAAGGAAACACCAAGTTTGGATGATGAAGAAACATCTGTAAAAAAGGAGGTTAACTATAATATATTTTCTATTCCTGTCGCTTCAACTTTTACGCCTGCCAAGGGAAAAGCTGCAGATGTAGATAAAGCTAATAAAGAGAAGTTATTTGATAACTATGCAACTATAGGAGTAGGGACATATACCACTATTTTGGGCGAACTATATTTGAATCATTCTATTAATTCAACCGAAAGCGCAGGAGGATATATCAATCATCATTCCTCTAAAGGTGGAATAGATGGGTTACTTTTAGATGATGGATTCTCAGATTCAAAAATTAACATCAACTATAAAAAAAGTTTAAACACGTATTCGTGGAATGTTGAAGCGGGATATCAGAACCAAAGTTTTAATTGGTACGGATTAGATCAATCGGTTTATGATCAAAATTCAGCAAATACAATAGACCCAGAACACCAGTTTAACACTGTTCATTTTGGTGCAGAAATTAATTTTGATTCAACTGTTATCAATGACGGGAGTTTTTTATTCAGGCGCTTTAGTGACGATCAAGGCTCAGGTGAGAACAGGTTGATCGTTAAGTCTGATTTTAATTTTGATATAGGCGATCATGAGTTGGCGACGGACTTTAAGATAGATTATTTAGGAGGCAGTTTTGATAGGAATTATTTGACTCCAGAAGAATTGAATTATGGTAATTTTCAACTCGGTTTTGCTCCAAGTTATCAGATAAAAGAGGAAGATCTTACAATAGATTTTGGTGCAACTTTCTATTACTTTAATGATACTGAGGTGGATAAGAACAAATTCTATATTTACCCAAATCTTAAGGCATCATATAGATTAGTTGATGATATTCTTATAGCTTATGGAGGCATTGGAGGTGATCTTATTCAGAATTCATATCATGGATTTGCACAGGAAAACCCCTTTATATCTCCAACATTGTTTATTATGCCAACAGACCAACAATTCAATGCGTTTGTTGGATTAAAAGGTAAATTATCTAACAGTATGAGCTATAACTTAAGAGGAAGATTTTATAATGAAAAAGATAAAGCCCTTTATAAAAGTAATTTGGCATATCTTAATCCAATCGACGATGAAGATTATTTCTTTGGAAATTCTTTTGGAGTAGTTTATGACGATGTAACAACATTAAATCTGTTTGGAGAATTGAATGTTGATGTAAACAGGGATTTCACATTAGGAATTAAGGCGGAGTATTTTGCGTATGATTCAGATGAAGAGCTGGAAACTTGGAATTTACCTGATTTTAAGGGCTCCTTATTTATGGATTATCAAATTGATGAAAATTGGTTTATGGGAGCTAACTTGTATTATGTAGGTGAGCGCAAAGATGAGTCCAATGTAGTCGATGGCCTCAGTACTATTGCTACACAGGTTTCTTTAGACAGTTATTTTGATGCCAATGCGCATCTGGGTTATAAAATTAATGATATGTTTTCTGTATTTGCAAAAGCAAATAACATAGCAAATCAGGATTACCAGCGTTATCTGAATTTTCCGGTTCAAGGAATCCAGTTCTTAGCTGGAGCAACTTACAAGTTCGATTTTTAATTAAATTACTTTCACATTATGCGATTACAATATTTAATCTGTTATTAAAACCCAAATATGAACACAATAAAAGCATTAATGAGCAGGAGGAGCATTCGTAAATTCAAAAACACACCTGTTACTGAGGATCAGATAAAAGTATTATTGGAAGCTGCTATGCAAGCGCCCAGTTCCGGTGATGGTCGCCCATGGCATTTTGTGGTTATTAGAGACAGGCAAAAATTAAATGCGATTGCTGAAAAAATAGATGGAGGAAATGCAATGTTTAAAGAAGCGCAGGTTGCTATACTTATTATAGCTGATCCCAGTAAAGCAGGATTCCCAGGGTTTTATCCTCAAGATTGCTCATGTGCAGCACAAAATCTTCAATTGGCAGCGCATGACTTGGGACTTGGAACTGTTTGGATTGCTCTATGGTCTGTCAAACCTCGTTTAGATGGTCTAAACGAGATTATTAAAATACCTGAAAACTTGAAACCATTTGCAATATTTCCCATTGGTGTACCTGATGAAGATTTAGGAGAAGAGTACAGATATGATGAAAAAAGGATTCACTACAATAAATGGAAATGATTTTAATGACTTTATCTTTCCGCAGTCCTTTGCTGAGATTGTCTAAGCAAGATGAGGAATCTAATAATAAAAGCGTTCAATATTGAACGCTTTTATTATTTTTACTCCAAACTGATCCAAATGAAAAAAGCAATCTTCATTCTTCTAATAATTTTATCCTCATGTTCTAAAAAGGAATTCGTTGATTTAATAGTTCACAATGCCACTATTTACACTGTTGATGAGGAATTTAGCAAAGCTGAAGCAGTAGCAATAAGAGATGGAAAATTTGTTGAAGTTGGAACATCAGAATCTATTCAAAATAAATATGAATCGGAAAATTTAGTTGATGCCAAAGGTAAAACCATTGTTCCCGGATTTATTGATGCACATTGCCATTTCTATGATTTGGGAATGAATCAACAGAGAGTTGATTTGGTTGGAACAAAGAGTTTTGATGAAGTATTGGAACGACTACAACAATTTCAAAAAGAAAAACAAAGTACTTTTTTAAGAGGTAGTGGTTGGGATCAGAATGATTGGGACGTAAAGGAATTCCCAACGAAAGAAAAGTTAGATGAGTTATTCCCTGATTTCCCTGTGGTGATACAACGTGTTGACGGTCATGCTTATTTGGCGAATCAAGCTGCATTAGACCTGGCTAAAATAAACGTTAAAACTAAAATTGAAGGTGGGGAAATTGTAAAAGAAAAAGGCAAGCTAACAGGTATTCTGGTTGATAATCCAATGGACCTGATAGATTCAATTGTTCCAAAGCCGTCTACTAAAACCAAGATTCAAGCCTTAAAAGATGCGGAAAAAATTTGCTTTGAATATGGTCTGACGACGGTTAATGATGCTGGATTGGATAAGGATTTAATACAGCTTATTGATAGCTTGCATCAAACTGGAGATTTGAACATTCGGGTTTATGCAATGGTAGCCAACAAACCGGAAAATCTGGATTATTATCTTCCCAAAGGAAAAATAAAAACAGATAAACTCAATGTGCAATCGGTTAAAGTTTATGCTGATGGGGCTTTAGGATCTCGAGGAGCCACTTTAAAACAGCCATATTCAGACAAGCACAATCATTTTGGAGCCATGGTTACCCATCCTAACGACATTCTTTCTTTAGCAAAACGTTTAGTGAAAACAGAATATCAAATGAATACACATGCCATTGGAGATTCGGCTAATGTGGTGGTTTTAAAAGCTTATGAAAGTGCACTGAAGGGTCAAAAAGACAGGCGCTGGAAAGTTGAGCATGCTCAAGTGTTAACTAACAATGATTTTGATTTTTTTGAGAATAGAAATATTATTCCGTCTGTTCAACCAACACATGCTACCAGCGATATGTATTGGGCCGATGAACGATTAGGAGATCGAATAAAAGGTGCTTATGCCTACAAAGAATTATTGAATAAATCGGGAACGGTTGTTCTTGGGACAGACTTTCCAGTAGAGCATGTGAGTCCGTTTTACACCTTTTATGCTTCTGTGGCGAGACAGGATCTAAAGCAATATCCAGAAGGTGGATTCCAAATGGAGAATGCCTTAACCAGGGAGGAAACCTTAAAAGGTATGACAATTTGGGCGGCACATTCTAATTTTGAAGAACATGAAAAAGGAAGCATTGAAACTGGAAAATTTGCCGATTTCATAATTTTAGATATGAATATTATGGAAATTCCGGTTAATGAGATTCCTAACATTAAGGTTATCCAAACCTATTTAGATGGCGTGGCACAATAATTGAGAATTGCAATACAAGAAAATAACTTACATTTAACAAAAACAAAATAGATGAAAACCATATTCACTTTCTTTTTAGTATTAATGGTTACTATGTCTTTTGCTCAGGACAAAGAAGTTGCGGTTGATGAATATAGTGAAGATGTAAAGCTTTGCTTAAAGAATAATGGGACTTATAATTATTATGATGGAGTTGTGGATTCAATGTTTACACATTTGAAAGATCAATTTGTGGATCAAAAAGTTCCTGAAGAGGTTTGGACTGAATTAGAGTCAATTAAAAAAGGCACTTTGGATGAATTAAGTCATATGATCGTTTCGGCATACAGAGGCCATTTCAATCTTCAGGATGTAAAGAATATGAACGCCCTTTATAGCACAGCAGCAGGGATAAGGATGATCAATAGTGAATCGGAATTAACGGAAAGTGACAGGGAGGTTTTAAGTAAATTCTACAAAAGCGAAACTGGACAAAAGATCGTTGGCTCGCAAGATTCCATGAATGCCTCAATGATGCAAATAACAGAAATGTGGAGTGCTGACCTTTATAAAAGTGTTCTTGATAAACTTTCTGAAAAGGGATTTAATTTAGAGCAGTAGTTTCTAAATAAATATTTTAGCCAAATAATCATAATGCTCACCTTTGGTGATCATTTTGCATTTTAGTCCAATAGCTATACAGGCATTTCTAAGCAATTCAAAATCCATATAAAGCATTTTGAATGGCTCCTCTTCTTTGCCTTTATAACTTACATAATATTCCAATTCGCCGTAATAATTGGGATTATCATCAAAAATATAATTGTCCTCACTATTGTCATACATATAAATTATGTCACTGGAATCTATTAAGATCTGCCCATGAGGTTTTAAAAGACTTTTTAAATGTGCTAAATACTTAGTTACCAGTTTTAATTTCTGAAACACACCGGTTCCATTCATTAGTAGTAAAATGGTGTCGAAAAGTTCAGTTTCCTCTAAAATATCTGTCATTTCAGTATTGGTTAAACCTCGTTTTCTACAGACTTCAATAGCTCCTTTCGAGATGTCTATGGCCTTCACATCTAACCCTTTTTCCTCTTGGAGATACAGGCTATGACTTCCTGCTCCACAGCCGACATCTAGGACTTTTCCATGAGCTAAATCCAAAGCCTTTCTCTCAATTACTGGCATTTCTTTATAGCTTCTGAATAGATAAGGAACAGGTAAAACATCTTCATCAGAAATACTGGTAGAAGTGATAATGTCTTCTGTGTAGTATCCGTTTTGGTAGTCTAGTAAGGCTTGTCCAAAAAGGTCTTTCATTTTTATCTATTTTTGTTTCATGCAAGACATGATAAACAATCTTCCAAAGATCGCCAAAGATAAGCATAAGGAAAACAAAACCTTTTTTTTCAAACTAAAAAAAAAGCCTCCAAAGCAATTGGATTACCTCATGCAGGAATTACATGACGAAGAATTTAAACGTACGAATTGTTTAGAATGTGCGAACTGCTGCAAAACTACGGGACCTTTGTTTACTGATAAGGATATTGAAAGAATATCAAAGCATTTCAGACTAAAGCCACAACAATTCATAATTCAATATTTACGAGTTGATGAAGATAACGATCATGTTTTACAAAGTGTTCCCTGCACTTTTTTAGGACAAGATAATCATTGTTCCATTTATGGGATTCGCCCAAAAGCATGCAGAGAATTTCCTCATACTGATAGAAAAAAATTTCAACAGATTTCCAGCCTTACCTTAAAAAATGTCGCTGTTTGTCCTGCAGCTTTCAATATAGTGGAAAAGATGAAACAAAGAATAAAATTTTAGTTCTATATTGAAGCAATGAATTATAATTATATATTATCTACAGTTAAATTAATTTGCCTTCAATGAAAAAAACTGTTATTTTTTTAATGTTAATCCTAAGTGCAATCAATTTTTCTCAAGCACAAGAATGGATGACATCTTTAGAGATAGGAAAAAGGTTAGCTTTAGTTCAAAACAAGATGATATTTGCTGTTTGGGAAGACGTAACATTAGATGCATATCCCGTTTTAGTAAATAATAACCAAGGGAATCCAATACTAGTGAATTTGTTCGAAAATGAAAGATTGAATGAAATTATTTGGGAGTATTTTGTACCTGTTATTATTAGTGAATCTAATTATCAGGATTTGTACAACGATATAAAAGATAAAAGAAAGGAAAGCTACAGGTTAAAGTTTAACGATGATAGTATAAAGATAATGGATCCAAATGGGAATATTCTAAATGCCAATGCGTCAAACGATAATTACAAATTGCTAAATATATCATCATTTATAGCTAAGTATTCCATAGATACGTCATTTTTACAACAGGACTTAATTTCTTATTCAACAGAGAATAATTTTACGACTGCATTTTATCTGGCATCGAAGTATATAGATTTTGCGAGTCTAAATGATATGCAAATCAGATCTGAAATTATTGGATTATCAAATATTTATTTGAACGAAGCAAGACATCATTTAGAATCTGGTGATTCAGACAGTAACCTGGTTTCTTCTCAAGCAATGAATTTAATAAGAATTAAACAGCAACTGGTATTAAATAGGCCAAAGAAAGTTCTGAGGCAATTAAAAAAATTAAACAAGCCAGAAATCCATAGAGTTAATGAAGCATTATATAATTTCTTGCATTATACATCATTTGAATTGTTAAAAGACGAAAAAAATGCCGCATTATGGAGAAATAAAGTTTCTTTAGTAGATTTGAAAAAAGCTAAATTGATTGTTAACAACAACTCTTAAATTAATTGGAAAGCATATTAAATTATTTTGAAACTATTCCATCATTGCATAGAAGTATAATTTTGGTTGGAGGAATAACTTTTTTTTGGTTGCTGGAAGGAACTGTCCCTCTTTTTAAATTCGATTACAACAAATGGCGACACGCTGTTCCTAATTTCTTTTTTACTTTAACCACTATTGTCATAAATTTTGGATTGGCTTTTTTACTACTGCAATCGGCGGATTGGGTTCAAGCAAATGAATTTGGAATTATAAACTGGCTGCCTGAAATGCCATTATGGTTGTATGGAATCTTAGGGGTATTATTTTTGGATTTTTTCGGAGCTTATTTATCGCATTATGTAGAGCACAAAGTAAAACCACTTTGGATGATCCATTTAGTGCATCATACCGACCATAAGGTGGATACAACAACGGCTAACAGGCATCATCCTTTAGAAAGTATTATTCGATTTGCGTTTACTTTGTTTGGTATATTTGCAGTCGGAACACCAATAGCCATTGTCATGTTATATCAGTCACTTTCATTGGTGGCAACTCAGTTTACTCATGCCAATATAAAGTTGCCGAAAAGAGTTGATTTTTTAATTAGCCATTTATTTGTTTCCCCGGATATGCATAAGATACATCATCATTATGTATTGCCATATACAGATTCTAACTACGGGAATATTTTTTCTATATGGGATAGAATATTTGGGACTTATATGAAAATGAACAGGGAGAATTTGGTGTATGGAGTCGATGTGTTCCCAGATGAAGTTCAGAACGGACAGGTTGTAGAATTATTAAAACAACCATTTCAACCATATCAAAAACCAACTATTGTTCCTAAAAATGATTAATGTAGATCGCTTTTATTTGATAATACTTCTGATGTTTATGAATTGTAACCCAACAAAATCAATCGATATTCAAGGTCACCGAGGCTGTCGTGGTC
>CAJIBV010000030.1_pt1 | contig 10667 bp, 7 predicted proteins | sample 9199431 | NCBI WGS metagenome assembly CAJIBV01 (sample SAMEA7708314, study PRJEB35096) | sediment metagenome | biome: marine neritic benthic zone biome [ENVO:01000025]; feature: sediment [ENVO:00002007]; material: shallow marine sediment [ENVO:03000034] sea grass bed [ENVO_01000059] ...
ATAAAAGATTGTGAATCCGGAATCTCTTCGTGGATCATTATGTTTATATAATTTACCAAATATGGTAGATATGTTTGCTTTAAAATAACCATTTCCAACAATCAATGCTCCCATACCTATCATCAAGAACTGTTCCGTTCCACCAAGAATTAAAAATTCACCAATTGCCATTAAAATGGCACCAAGTAAAACCGCATTTCTGTAACCAAGGTATTTATCCGCCAACTTTCCACCTAAAATTGGAGCGGCATATACTAAACCTGTATAGGCACCATAAATAAGTGCAGCGTCAGCATCTCCTTTCATTAATGATTTTACTAGGTATAATGTTAAAAGGACACGCATTCCATAGTAACAAAATCGTTCCCACATTTCTGAAAAGAACAAGGTCATGAGGCCTTTTGGATGCCCTTCTGTTAATTTAAATTTCATCATAATATTTAATTAATTAAAATCAACCAGCAACGGGTTAATTATTCTTAGTTAGTTTTTTCTTTTTTCTTTTGTTGCTTTCTTAATTCTTTGGCCTGTTTAATGTTATTGCGCCTTATTTGTTTTTTGGTGAGTTTTTTCGATGGTTCTTCTTCCATTAAGACTTCATTTTCAAGGGAAGTATTTTCTAAATTACTTTTAGTGTTTGTAGTTTCAACATTTTTCGATTTTTTAACCACATTTGGCTGAACTTCAAAACTTGTTTGATTATAATTAGTTGCAGTTGATGTATTGGTATACATATGCTGATTTTCATCTCCTAAATGTTCATAAACAAAATTGGTCATTTTTTTGAACAAGTGTAATCTGGTATTTCCTCCATAAATACTGTGATTCTTGTCTGGATAGATCGCCCATTCAAACTGCTTGTCAGCCTGAATTAATGCTTCTACCATTCTCATTGTATTCTGAACATGTACATTATCGTCTGCTGAACCGTGAATTATCAAATAATTGCCTTTCAACAATTCGGGATAATTAAATGGAGAATTATCATCATATCCATTTGGATTCTCTTGTGGTGTTCTCATGTAACGCTCTGTATAGATTGTATCATAAAAACGCCAGCTGGTTGTTGGAGCAACTGCAATTGCCATCTTAAAAACATCGTTGCCTTTTAACAAGCAGTTGGTAGACATATGGCCACCATTACTCCATCCCCAAATTCCAATTCTATCAGCATCTATAAATTGTAAATTACCCAATTGTTTAGCCGCGGCTATCTGATCTTCAGTTTCGTATTTAGTTAAATTCAAATAAGTTGTTTTCTTTTTGAACTCAGCTCCTTTAAATCCTGTCCCGCGTCCATCAACACATGCTATAACATATCCTTTTTGAGCAAGCATTAAATGCCAATAATCCCTTGAAACATTCCAACTATTAGAAACTCTTTGCGAACCAGGTCCGGAATATTGAAACATCAATAAAGGGTATTCTTTTCTAGGATTGAAATTTGTCGGTTTTATCATATACATATTAAGATCATAACCATTGATTTTAATTGTACTAAACTCTTTGTTGGGTAATTCGTAATTTGAAAGTTTATTTAATAAAGCACTATTATCCTTAACTCTTTTTAAAACTTTCCCTGTTCCTGATTCAATCAATGTATATTCAGGAGGAGTGGTCGAATTGGAAAATTTATTTATAAAAAGGCTATGGTTAGAACTAAAAGAAGCATTGTGGCTCCCTTCTTTCTTAGTTAACCGTTTTTTACCTATTCCATTAATTCCAACAGAATAAATATCCCTGTTAATTGAACCATTTTCTACAGATTGATAATATATCTTTTTATTTACTTCATCATAACCATAAAATTTAGTAACGTCCCAATTTCCTTTGGTAACCTGATTTATTAAATTTCCATTTTTGCTATGATGATAAATGTGATTGTATCCATCCTTTTCACTAGTCCAAATAAAACTATTGTCCTCTAAAAAAGTTAGATTATCTGTTACACTAACATAGGTATCACTTTTCTCAGTTAAAACAATGGCACTTTCATATCCATTGGCATTAAATAACCAAAGATCTAATTCATTCTGATGCCTATTCATAAATTGTGCACTTAGTATTTCTGAATCTTGTGTCCATTTTATTCTTGGGATATAAAAATCTTTATAATCTTTTTCAAAATAGACTTTCTCCGATTCATTTTTTAGAATGTCATATATGTACAATCCTACTTTTGAATTCTCCTCACCAGCTTTTGGATATTTAAATACTTGTTTATTAGGATATAACCCCTTTCCATAAGTGTCCATAGAAAATTCCGGTACATTTGATTCGTCAAATTTAATAAAGGCAATTCTATCACTCTTAGCATTCCAATCAAAGGCTCTTACAAACTTAAATTCCTCTTCATATACCCAGTCTGTTATACCATTAATTATTTTATTTTTTTGCCCATCATATGTCATTTGAGACGTGCTATTCATAACCAAATCCTTAACAAATAAATTGTTGTTTAATACATAGGCTATCTTATTGCCATCCGGGGAAAATGTGGGTTCCTGAATAGGTTCTTCTGAAATTAATTGAACCGAATTATCTTGAGAATTATAAACATAATATTTCCCAATTTTCGATCTTCTATAAATTTTAGTGACTTCTGTCTCCAATATCACCTTGGATTCATCTTGACTGAACTTATATGATGAAAAATTATCTATTTCATTAAAATCTTTTGTGCTAAAAAAAGTTTTAACCTTCTGAGAAGTTTTGTAGTCATAGATTTCGATTGAAACTGTATTTCTCGCTCGATCATTGTTTAAAACAGAATATTGTTGCCCATTTTTCATTGAATTTAAAGCTTCAATTCCTTCAGTTCTAAAAGTTCCATTCCAGATTTCTTCTAACGTAATTTCTTTATTCTGGGCATAAATATTACAAACTACTAAAAAGCTAAAAAGAAACAACAATTTAAAATTTTTCATCTTAAATTTTTTATTAGCCAAATTAATGTCAAGTTTAATAAAAATAATGCAAAAAAACGCATTATATAGTAGTTAATTAGTACTATTTAATAACAATATCGTCAATATTGATACCAACTTGGTATCTTTGTTTTTTAATTTTTATCGAAATAATGAGTAAATCAATTTCAGGGTTTTCTAAATTGTCAAAGCAAAAAAAAATTGATTGGATTATAGACACGTATTTTCCAAATAATGAAGATGCGGCACAAGTAATTAAACAATATTGGAATGATGACGAATTACTGCAGAAATTACATGATGAATTCATAGAAAATACAATTACTAATTATTATATGCCTTTTGGTGTAGCACCTAACTTTTTAATCAATGGTAAATTGTACGCAATACCAATGGCTATCGAAGAAAGTTCGGTAGTAGCAGCAGCTAGCAAATCAGCTAAGTTTTGGTTAGAAAGGGGTGGATTTAAAACAAAAATATTATCCACTACAAAGGTTGGTCAGGTTCACTTTATCTTTAACGGTGATTTTGAGAAATTGAAAGTATTTTTTAAATCAATTAAGCAAAAACTTCTGGATGATGCCATTCCCATTACCAAGAACATGGAAAAACGTGGTGGTGGTATATTGGATATAGAATTAAAAGATAAATCCAAAAATCTTAATAATTACTATCAGCTTCACGCCACTTTTGAAACTCTGGATGCCATGGGTGCCAATTTTATTAATTCATGCCTGGAACAGTTTGCGACCACATTTAAGCATGAATTGGAGGGTTACAAAGACTTTGATCCGAAAGAAAAAAACATTCAGATAGTCATGAGTATTTTATCTAATTATGTCCCGGACTGTCTGGTTAGAGCTGAAGTTAGTTGCCCGGTATCAGAATTAGACGAAGACAAAACTTTAAGCGCTCAAGAATTTGCAACTAAATTTCTTCAAGCCATTAAAATAGCAGAAATAGAACCATATAGAGCGGTAACCCATAATAAAGGGGTCATGAATGGAGTGGATGCGGTTGTTTTGGCCACTGGAAATGACTTTAGGGCTGTAGAGGCTGGCGTGCATGCCTTTGCCGCAAAAAACGGTATGTATTCAAGTTTAACGCATGCAAAAGTCGAAAATGGAATTTTTTCTTTTTGGATAGAAATTCCTTTAGCTCTTGGGACAGTTGGTGGATTAACAACTTTACATCCTTTGGTAAAACTTGCTTTGGAGATGCTACATCACCCAACCGCTAAAGAACTTATGCAAATTGTTGCAGTTGCAGGACTAGCTCAGAATTTTGCAGCTATCAGATCTTTAATTACTACCGGAATTCAAGAAGGCCATATGAAAATGCATTTGATGAATATATTAAACCAGTTTCATGCTAACAAAGAAGAAAAAACTGCAATAATCAACCATTTTAAAGAAAACGTGGTAACACATAGTGCTGTTGTTGAAGCCATAAATGATTTAAGAAGTAAAAATTAAATTATTGAGTATGCAAAGCTTCTATAGTAGAGGAAAATTGTTGTTAACCGGAGAGTATGTTGTTCTTGATGGAGGTCTGGCATTAGCTTCTCCGACAAAATATGGCCAATTTTTAAAAGTAGAGCCCAAAGATACCCAAAACCTTTTTTGGAAAAGTATTGATGAGAAAAAACAAGTTTGGTTTGAATGTTCTTTTAATTTAAACAGCAATACAATTATACCAAGTATTAAAAACGAAACCTCGCTAAGATTAGCTCAAGTTTTAAATGCTGCCAAAACCTTAAATAAAGAATTCTTAAAATCTGGTACGGGTTTCCAAATAACTACTGAGCTGGAATTTTCAAGAATGTGGGGTTTAGGCACTTCCTCCACACTAATTAATAATATTGCTGCCTGGGCAAATACCGATCCCTACAAACTTTTAGAGTTGACCTTTACCGGCAGCGGATACGACATAGCCTGCGCTCAGAGTAATTCGGCGTTAACATATCAGTTAATTGGAGAGGACAGATTTATTGAATTTGTTGACTTCTGTCCGAAATTTAAAGATTCTTTATTCTTTATTCATCGGAATAAAAAGCAGAACAGCAGAAAAGGCATATCAGACTATAACTTAAATAAAAAAGGCATTAAATCTAAGATTTCAGAAATAAACAATATTACTGCTAACGTCTTGAATTCTCATGATCTGAATGAATTTGAGAAACTCATCACAGACCATGAGAATATTATTTCTGATATTATTAAAACGAAGCCAGTAAAAGAATCCTTATTTAAAGACTATAAAGGAGCTGTAAAAAGTCTAGGTGCTTGGGGAGGTGATTTCATTCTTGCAACTGGCAATTTAGAGGATATGACTTACTTTAAGAGCAAAGGGTATCATACTATATTAAGTTTTAGTCAAATGCTTATATAAAAAAAGTCCTTCTAAGCATTCAAAAGGACCTTGTCTATTTTTTTATATATAGAATTACTGAACTGTTTCGGCTCTGTTATCTTCTATATCTGCCGCTACTTTAAGCGCATTGAATAATTTTGAGTTAACAGAATTAACTCTTGTATTGGTTAATTGGTTTGCCATGGCCTGATAATTATCTAATTCCACCGCCGGAGTAATTTTAGTGACTTCTAACATATAAACTCCATTGTTGCCTTCAATTAACCCGGAAGTTGCTCCTTCTTCAAGACCAAAAGCTGTACCAACAACCTTAGGTTCCCTTCCCGCTCCAGAAAGTGTTGGGTTTTTCATATTTACAGCTAATGCTGTTCTAACGGATTGTTTTTGGTTATTTGCCACCTCCTGAACGCTTGTCCCTGTAATTTCATTAATAATTTGAGCAGCCTTTTTCTGTTTTCTAACAATAGGAACTACAGTTGCAGAAGCATCTTCTACATTCATAAGTCCTTCTTTATTTATTGCCGCTAATTGAACCACTACATATCCACCACCGGGAAGATTAAAACGCTCCGTTTCTCCAACATTTCTTTCGTCTTCAAATGCCCATCTCACAATAGATCTTTGGTTCCCAACGCCAGGAATATTCTCTTGTAATAATTTTATTCCATTAACCGGACGTACAACATAATTCTTTTCTTTAGCCACATCTTGAAAACCACCATTTTCAAGTGCTATTTCAAATTTAGATGTGTCTGTAAAAACGTTATCTATGGTTTGCTCCGAAGGCTGAATTTTCCTTGCAACAGTTGCTAATTTCACAACGCTTTGTTTATTCTTTTGTCCTTCTATTTCAATGATATGAAATCCGAAAGCTGTTTTATCTACTCCTAAATCTCCTGTCTTACCTTCAAAAGTAAAGTCTCTAAATTCAGGAACCATTCTGTTGTACTCATACCAATCATAACGTCCTTCATTTTCTACACTCCCCTGGTCTGAGGAAAACTGCTTAACGAAATCTGAGAATTTGGACCTATTACCTTTTAACACAGATGCCAGGCTGTCTGCTGTTACTTTAGCCTCCTCCTCGGTTTGAGTAACTTTAGATGGATCTGCACTTGCTGCACCTACATAAGGAATCAAGATATGTCTTGCTTTCACAGAATCAGGTAATTGAGACACTTCCGCCAGTTTAATTAATTTAAAATATCCATCATCTTTAAACGGCCCATATACTTCGCTCTTTTTTAAAATAAAAACGCTATCAGCATAAGTTACCGGAATATCTTTTTTAAACAGAAATCTGTCATCAAATTTAATATCAGAACTGGCTATAACATTTACAAAACTCTCATTATCTTCTGCATCTGAGAAACCTGGAATCGTATCGTTATTCTTGGTCACTTCATTATATTCTACTCGACCATTAAGAAGTTTAATTAATTCATCCTTTATATTATTTTCGTCTTCAAGAGTGGCCTCCTCTTTAAATTGTACATAATTTATATTTCTTGTAGCTTCAACTTCGAAATCTTTTGGATGTTTCTTAATATAATCACTAATCTCTTTTTTACTAACCGCCACAACACTATCTGCAATTGAAGAATATGGGATTTGAACGAATTTTAAATCGACTTTATTATTTTCCAACTCATGTTCCATTTTCCCTTCTGCAACAGTTGCGGTTACTCCGGATTTAACCATATTGTAATAGGCTTGTTCTTTAGCAGAAATAGCCAAATTAGCTTCTGTTTGCAACCATTGGTTATATAAAGCAAAACTGTTGGCATCAGATTTAGCATTAGCTTTAAGGTTAGCAAGAAATTCGTTTAATTTACCTTCATCAAAAATACCATCTTCATTTAAAAACGTCGGGTCTTGTCCATATCTGGATTTTATTAAATCCTTCATTTGCTCATTTTCTACAGTAAATCCTAACTCATCGAATTGAGTTTCTAAAACTGCTCGACGGACTTCTCGATCCCAAACTCTGTTCATAGCCTGAGTACTTGATGCCGTTGGTCCTAATTGCCTTTGTACGCCTTCAACTTGGCTAAGAAAGTCTTCCCGAGAAATATCTTTTCCATTAATGGTGGCTATAACGTTTTGATCTTTGCTTGTTAGAGCTCCGCTATTCTTAAATAAATCTGCCAAAACGAATGAAAAAAGAGCTAATGCTATAACTATAATCAAGAAAAGTGAACGTTGTCTAATTTTATTTAAAACTGCCATTGGTTTAAATTGTTGTTAAAATATTGTGCGCGAAATTACCATTTTATAATCAATTATAAAAGCAGTAATAACATTAATTATATGAAAACCTGCCAATTATTCTGCTTCCGGAAGTTTAAGAAGAACGAGGTCAATTTTAGTATTTGAAACCTCCAATATGGTGATCTTAAAATTATCTATAATAACCTCATCATCCTTTTCTGGAATCATTCCAGTCTGGTTAACTATCATTCCTCCTAGCGTTTCATAGTTTTCATCTTCCGGAAGGTTAATTTTATATGTTTCGTTTAAGTAATCTACTTCAAGTCTTGCAGATAATTTATAATTAATATCATCAATTTTTTCTTCTACGAGTTCTATGGAATCATGTTCGTCTTCAATTTCACCAAATAACTCTTCAACTATGTCCTCAACAGTTAATATTCCAGAGGTTCCACCATATTCATCCAAAACCACTGCAATACTTTTTCTTTTTTTTGTCAAGTTGTTAAGGATGTCTTTGATCAACATCGTTTCCGGAACAAATTCAACTGGCAAAATTATAGACTTTATCGTTTTGGGCTTTTTAAATAATTCGAATGAATGAACATAGCCAAGAATATCATCTATCGTATCCTTGTAAATTAAAACTTTTGAGTATCCTGTATCGGTAAAAATAGAACTTAATACTTTCGGGTTTTCGTGAAGCTCCACTGCAGTAATTTCTGTTCTTGGAACCATAATTTCTCTTGCCTTAACCTCTGAAAATTCGAGAGCATTTTGGAAAATTTGAATCTCAGTATCCACCTCTTCACTTTCGTCTACAGACTCCATTTGCTCACTTATGTAATTGCCTAATTCAATTTTAGTAAAAGCCAATTGAACGTTGTCCCCTTCAGTTTTAAAGAATTTCCTCAAAATGACATCAGTAATCCACATCACAAAGTTTGACAATACTCCAAATAACCAATAGAAGAAATAGGCGGGTGCCGCAAAAAACTTAATTAGAGTATTCGAGTAAATCTGAAAAAAAACTTTTGGTAAGAACTCTGCTGTAATGAGTATAATAACGGTAGAAATTATTGTTTGGGTCAATAAATTAAAATCTGTTATAGCCGAATTTACAAATGCACTTTGAGAAGGTATTAATGTTTGGAACCATTTCATTAACATATCACCCATAAAAAACCCATAAATCACCAGGGCAATGTTATTACCAATTAACATGGTTGCCATGAACTTTGATGGCTTTTTTGTTAACCTGGTTAAGAGCTTAGCTATAAAATCGTTTTGCTTTTTTTCAATTTCGATATGAATTTTGTTGGATGACACATAAGCTATCTCCATTCCAGAAAAAAAGGCGGAAAGTAATAAGGATACAACTATTACTATTATATCACTATTCATCGTTTACTGTTTGTCTTTGTCTTCAAACTTTTTTCTGAAACGCTTTCTAAAAAAGAATATAAAAATAGCCAAAGCGCTAAGCAATAAGGACATTAAAGCTCTGGTTCCATTATCGTTAGTCCATTGTGAAAAAGCATCGTATAAAAAAAGGACCGCAAAGACTAAATATACGTACTGGAAAAAACCTAATACTTTCATTTTATTAGAAAATAATGTATGAATGAATTACTCGTCAAGATAAACAATTCCCGTGATTTCTAATACTTGTGATTTGGTAAAATCCATATTAGAATCGAATCCGTTGCCATTGATTATTTGTTCGTTATCAGTAAATTTAATTGGCTTATTTGTAAATAACCACTCATTTTCCTGATCAAAATACAATTGTTCTGCGTTCAATTTTTTGTTCTCATGTGTGATTACAACCACATTTCCCTGAAGGTCAATTAAGTTGGTTTTATCATAAACTACAGCATAATCTGAAACAATCGTACTTTTTTGATTTTCTTCATTAAATAAATATAAGGTTAGACCGTCTGTAAACTCCGAGTATGGAAAATCAAGATTGCTATAATCGTACATTTTTTTACTAATGAGATGTGCTTGAATTTTGCCAGAATCAGTATACTTTAAATTTATATCCTCTGCTATTCCTATGGGTTCATTTTGAGATATCCCTATTTGCTGAACCTCTTTAAAGTTACTTTCACAACAAAAAAATATGGCCACAGTAAAGGCTGTGACCATGCTTTTATTTATTTGCTTTAAATTAAAGTTCATTATATGTTTGGCACTTTTACACTGCCTCCAACCCAACATTTAAAACTTATGGTTTCACCAGCATTTCCCTTTGCGAAAATCTCACTTTTACTTGGTGCTTTAGCCTCGTAGTTGGCAGCTTGCTTGGAGGCTGTGCTGGACAAGTTTCGATCTACCCGTCCTGCTTTTCTACTCTCATCGGCAGCTTTCCAGTAAATGGCTCTTTTAGTAAAATTATCATCACCACAGTTATTAGCACTCTTAGCATACATTTGTCCTACGACTAAGTAAACCTTACCCATAGATGGATTTTCTCTTAAGGCTTTGTAGTAATAATTTCTTGCTCCGGAGTAATTGCCATTTTTTCTTAGTTTATCACCAATTTTGTATAAAATTTTCGATTTTTCAAATGGATCTTGTTGTAAATCAATTGCCTGATTATAAAAAGATATCGCTTCTTTTGTTTTGCCTTCTTTATCTTTTAGATACCCTAAATAATATGCAGTGTCTGCTGATGGATTCGTATTATGATAAGCATTAACTAACTTAAAGAACAATGGGTCATCTGTACATTCTTTGGACGCCATTCTGTTAACCGCTCTTTTTAACCAAATACCATCATTTTTATTAGATTCAAAATCTTTACTATATAGTGGAATTAAATTATCACAATTTGCTCTACTACCTAATTTTGAATCTATACTACCTGCTACCTTATCATAGGCGTTTAAATAACTTTCGTAAGATTTCTTATATTTTAATTCTTTCTTTGTCAACTCGGTACCAGCTTCTTCTTTAACTACCAACTTATTTAATTTCGTGGTATAATTTTTAATTTCAGACTCTATTTTCTCGTACACATCGTCATATTTATTAAATAGGTCCTGAGCTGGCTTTTGTCCTTTATCAAAAAGATCTACCATTAATGAAAAGTACGTGTACAGCCCTTTAGGATTTGTAAAAGTTGCGGCATCTTCCATAAATGCCTTATCA
>CAJIBV010000068.1_pt1 | contig 10560 bp, 11 predicted proteins | sample 9199431 | NCBI WGS metagenome assembly CAJIBV01 (sample SAMEA7708314, study PRJEB35096) | sediment metagenome | biome: marine neritic benthic zone biome [ENVO:01000025]; feature: sediment [ENVO:00002007]; material: shallow marine sediment [ENVO:03000034] sea grass bed [ENVO_01000059] ...
ATAGTTATTTTTTTGTATAAGCAAAACTATATATATTTAAACAAAAATTACTTAAAAAAAACATAAATTTGCAATCATATATGAAAAATAAAGGGCTTTTTTTTACGAAATTATCTAGTATTGCTACTGTTTCGACGGTTTTTGCACTTTGGATCTCAGTATACTTTTCTAGTATAGTAGAAGATATACTTGGTTACATTTTGATACTTTCTGTAGGAATTTTACATGGTGCAAACGACATAAAATTAATCCGAAAGACATTAAAAAAGGATAAAATACTTTCCTTTAAACAAGTTCTAAGGAACTATATTTTGATGGTTCTTATAGCAGGTTTGTCTTTTTTTATTTTTCCAGCTTTAGCCTTGCTTGTGTTTGTCGTGTTAAGCGCCTTTCATTTTGGTGAACAACATTTTGTAACTAAAACAGATATCTCAAGAAGATTGAATAAATTATTTTGTCTTGCATATGGTTTAGTTATTTTCAACTTACTGTTTTATTTAAATGCCAGAGATACTTCAGCTGTAATTTATGATTTAACAGGTTATATGCTACTGGATGATTTATATTTTATAACACTGATCTTCTCTTCTTCATTAGTACTTATAATTGGTATAATTAATTATTTTAAAAAGCAGTTAAGCATTCATTTAGGTGAAGAACTATTCTTATTAATTTTGTTCTTTATTATTTTTAAAATAGCTTCTTTAATTTGGGCGTTTTCTATTTATTTTATCTTTTGGCATTCTCTTCCGTCTCTTAAAGATCAAATAGAGCTTTTATATGGAAAATTTAGTTTAATCAAAGTGAAATCATATGTAAAGGAATCATTTATTTACTGGATTATTGCAATTATTGGATTGGGTCTTGTATTATTTATTTTCAGGTCAGATCAAAATTTGTTTTTATCACTATTTTTTGCATTTTTAGCAGCTATTACGCTCCCCCACGTATTTGTAATGCACAAGGTATTAAAGTAGTTTTTATCACAAAAATTTTTATTAATTTAGAAGCTTAATTAATTTACTTAATGAAATTTATTAAAAAAATAAAACCTGCTAACTTCATCATGTTACTCTTATGCTTAGTTATAATTATAATAGCTGAATATTTGTTTTTAACGGGTGATAAACTTCACGGAATATTTGTTGGTCTTTGGGCACCGACTTTACTCGGATTTATGATCTATTTAAAACTGGTTGAGCATGGAAGCAAATAAAGTAGTTTTATGGTTTTCTATCATTGTCTTTGTGCTGGTGGCTCTTTGGGCAATATGGTTAGTTCGTGAATTTGATAAGGCTGGTAGGTAACTAAAACAATAGATTATCTTTTAATTCAGGGTATTCAACCTTGTTTGAAATTGTTTCTACATTGCTGTCAATGCGGGTATTATAAACATCTTTACTCACTGTATAGGCATCGAGAAGATCTTCACTATAAGTTTTAGTCATTAGTTCTTTTACCTGGTCCTTTGTTAAAGATTCATCTAACCAATATTTCTCATTTTCAAAATCTAAGATTACAGGTTGCCTTTTTTTAACATTGTGTATTTTTTCAAATAGAGGAGATGCTTTTTTTGTGAGTATTGCAAAGGTTATATAAGGTCCTATAACCGTATAAATACCTGCTAAAGACATGATCCCATCATCTTTTCTGTGGATATAAAATGGATATTTTTTTTTCCGACTAGTATGCGGTTCAAAAAATCCTGTTACAGGTATGATACATCGTTGTGTTAGGGCTACATTTCTATATATAAAATGATTAAAGAGTTTTTCACTTTGTGCATTTAGGCCTCCTCCATATTTTACAGCTTCCTTGTAATAAGGTTTTATTTCATTAGGTTCTTTATTATCAGGAACAATTCCCCAGACACCGGGAGCTAAAATATCTGGTTTTTGTTGAGGAATAATAAGCATATTAGGATGTGAAAATCCATTAATATGATACCTTGGTTTATCAAATAATAGTCTTGTAGACTCCTTATGAAGTGACGCCTTAAATCTATATTCTAAATTGGTTACGGATTCTGTAATCCTAGTGTGATAGCACATCCTGTAATAAAATTAAAACTTGATTTTATTAATATAATAATTTCATCAAATTTAATAAACAAAAGCTGTTTTGAATTAATTTAAGAATGACCAATTAAAAAAGCTGTCTGAAAATCGAAATTCTCAGACAGCTTTTACTAATTATTAATTGAAATATTAAATATGTGGTCCGGCAGCAACTAAGGCTTTACCTTCATCATTATCAGTATATTTCTCAAAATTTTTCATGAATAATCCAGCTAATTTTTTAGCTCTTCTGTCCCATTCTGCAGGATCTTCATAAGTATCACGAGGATCTAAAATTTCATCATGTACATCTTGTAACGAAGTTGGAACTTCTAAATTAAATACAGGGATAACTTTAGTTTCGGCTCTATCAACAGAACCATCTAAAATGCGATCTATGATTCCTCTTGTATCCTGAATAGAGATTCGTTTTCCGGTTCCATTCCAACCAGTATTTACTATATAAGCTTCCGCACCATGTTCTTCCATTTTCTTAACTAATTCTTCACCATATTTTGTAGGATGTAATGTTAAGAATGCTTCACCAAAGCAAGCGGAGAACGTTGGTTGTGGCTCGGTCACACCTCTTTCGGTACCAGCTAATTTTGCTGTAAATCCAGATAAGAAATGATATTTTGTTTGTTCTGGAGTTAACTTGGCAACTGGTGGCATAACACCAAAAGCATCTGCAGTTAAGAAGATTACTTTATTTGCATGACCAGCTTTAGAAACAGGTTTTACAATATTTTCAATATGATAAATAGGATAAGAAACACGTGTGTTTTGAGTTACAGAACCATCTGTAAAATCAATCTTTCCATTTTCATCAACCGTTACATTTTCTAATAGTGCATCTCTTTTAATGGCATCATAAATGTCTGGTTCGGCTTCATGACATAAATCAATTGTTTTTGCATAGCAACCACCTTCAAAGTTAAATACGCCCTCATCATCCCAACCATGTTCATCATCTCCTATTAATGCTCTGTTTGGATCTGTAGACAGTGTTGTCTTACCAGTACCTGATAATCCAAAGAAGATAGCTGTTTTACCATCTTTTCCAACATTAGCAGAGCAGTGCATTGAAGAAATTCCACGTTGTGGTAAGAAGTAGTTCATCATGGCGAACATTCCTTTTTTCATTTCACCACCATACCAGGTACCTCCAATTATTTGCATTTGTTCTGTTAAGTTAAACATAGTGAAGACTTCAGAATTTAAACCATGCTCTTTCCAATTGTCATTTTGAGTTTCAGAACCATTCATTACTACGAAATCTGGTTCTCCAAAAGTTTCAAGTTCTTCAGCAGTTGGTCTGATGAACATGTTTGTAACAAAATGTGCTTGCCAAGGAACCTCTACAATAAATCTAATTTTTAATCTTGTATCAACATTAGCTCCACAAAAAGCATCAACCACATATAGTTTCTTTCCAGATAATTCCTCAAGTACTAGTTCTTTTAATTCTTTCCAAACCTCTGGAGTCGTTGGCTTATTATCATTAGGCGCTTTTTCCGATGTCCACCATAAAGTATCCCTGGTTACATCGTCCATAACGATAAATTTATCCTTAGGAGAACGTCCTGTAAATTTACCCGTCATTACATTTAATGCACCTAGTTCAGTTTTATAAGCTTTTTCATATCCTACTAATAAAGGATTTAATTCTTCTTCATATAATTCATCATATGATGGATTATAAATAATTTCTTTTACATCTTGTATCCCAATTTTATTTAGGTGGTCAACCACTGATTTTCTTAATACTTCCATCTTTCTGTTTTTTTATTTGATTTTGTCTTATTGGTTAAATATTGAGTTACAAATTTACGTAGAAATAGGTGTAATTAAATATGATAATTATCAGTAATATAAAAAAGTTACTAAAACGTTTTCGAATAGCAAAACACTGTAAGATAGCACTATACGGTATTTTTCAACATATGTTATTCTAATTTGCTTATCCAATTTTCCATGATGGTACTTATTATGTCCCATTGATTATTAATTTAAATAATTGATCATTTTTAAGCTCCTTTTTAAATATATCAACTTGTTAATTGTGTATTCTTATATTGTAAATTTTAACTATTAGAAATATTATTTTCATTAAATTTAGTGTATGAAAAATATTAATAGGATTAAAACAATCTGCACACATGTAGGTGAGGTAGAAGATAAGAGATTTAAAGGAGCAGTTTCACCTATTTATATGTCGACATCCTATCAGTTTGATGAAGTAGATGTAAAACGATATCCTCGTTATTTCAACACCCCAAATCAGGAGTATTTGTCAAAGAAAATAGCAGCTTTGGAACATGCTGAAGCTGGAATGATATTTGGTTCTGGAATGGCGGCTATAAGTACTACTTTTTTAGCATTTCTAAAAAAAGGGGACCATGTAGTCCTACAAAATACCTTGTATGGTGGTACATCTAATTTGATTAAAGAAGAATTCCCCAAGTTAGGTATTGAATATACTTTTACAAATGGTTTAAGTATCTCGGACTTTGAAAATGCCCTGAAGCCTAATACAAAGCTCATTCATATTGAAACGCCTTCTAATCCTTTAATGACCATAACAGATATACAGGCTGTTGCACAATTAGCAAAAACCAAAAATATTGTTACAACTATTGATAATACTTTCGCCAGTCCGGTAAATCAGAATCCAATAGATTTTGGAATCGATATTGTTATACATTCGGCTACAAAGTACTTGGGAGGCCATTCTGATATTCTTGCAGGTGCAGTGGCTTGTTCCCAGGAACATATGAATCGAATCTGGAGTACTGCCAAGAACTATGGTGGGAGTTTAAGTGATTTTATGGTTTGGATGTTGGAAAGAAGCATTAAAACATTGGTTGTCCGTGTTAAAGAACAGAATAGGAATGCCAGAAAATTAGCTCGTTTTTTAAGTAAGCATAAAGATGTAAACCAAGTTTTTTACCCTGGCTTAAAAAACCATCCGGATTATGAATTGGCCAAAAAACAAATGAAAGGATTTGGTGGCATGCTCTCTTTTGAATTAAATGATGGGCTCGATGCATCTGTTTTCTTAAGATCGCTTAAACTGATCAAACCTTCAATGAGTTTGGCAGGAGTGGAGAGCACCATGCTGTTGCCAACTCAAACTTCCCATGCTTTGTTAAGTAAGGAAGAAAGAGAATCGATAGGCATAAGTGATAATTTATTACGATTTTCTGTTGGTATTGAATCCGTGAAAGATATCCGGGATGATATCGAGCAGGCTTTAATTGAAGTAAAAAAAGAACAACTGGATATTAGGATTTAGAATCTTTTTTTCGCCAGTCGGTCTTAATAGAAATTCCAATTTGAAGCCTGTCAAATGATCTGGTTTTAAAACTCCATTTTAAATAACCCAATTCCAAATTAGCGTTATTAGACAATTTAATGCCCATCGCTCCATATAACCTATTTTGCTGGAATTCGAATCCGTCAATATTATACATGATCTCATCAAATACTGAAACGAATAAAGTATTGTTAACAGGATGTTTTACATGGAATCTATACCTAATTCTACTCTGAGATTCATAGCTGGTTTTATTATCGATCCACCTATGATCAAAACTTAATCGCTGAATTAAAGAAAATTTTCCTGCAGTATGTTTTAGATAGATCTGTTCGTTGATCCTATGCTCGGTGGTATTGGGATTGTCATTATCTTCGAAACTTCTGTCCCAATACAAGTACCCGTAGTTGATTCCTGCAGATAAATTATCGGTTAGCTTATAGTTTGCGCCTCCCTGTAAAAACAAAAAGTTGAAGTTCTGGGTAACTTCATATGTTCTTAATTGCACAATTGATTTTAGCGACCAGTTTTCAGATATTTTATGGCTGCCGGAATACATATACCATGCACCCAATTCTGATTCACCAGTATTCTGCGTAAATGCATTACATGTGATTAACAAACAAGCAATTGTCGTAATTAAATAATTCTTCACTTATTTTTCTATTATGTATTTATGTCAATTATTTAAAAAGGCCAAAATATTGGTACGAGTAGTAAAGTGAGTATTAAAAATAACAATAATAAAGGCGCACCGACTTTAAAATAATCAACAAATTTATATCCACCCGCTGACATCACCATGGCATTTGTTGTAGTCCCTACAGGTGTTAAGAATGCTGTTGAAGCACTTATAGCTACAACTATCATGAATGGTTCAGGTGAAATATTTAATGCTTGAGCTGCTATCAGGGCAATTGGAGCCATTAAAACAGCGGTTGCCGAGTTGTTAATCACCTGGCTAAAGGCAGTCGTTAATAGAAAAACTCCACCTAATAAGATAACAGGGTTAATATGACCTAAATAGGTAACCAAATTATTGGCAATTAATTGAGCTGTACCTGTTTTTTGAAGTGCAATTCCCATAGGTATCATAGCTCCAATCATTATTACACTTGTCCAGCTTATGGATTTATAGGCTTTGGATATTGGAATGCAACCGGTAAGAACTACGATTCCAGCACTAATTAATGCGGCGATGGACCCGGGAACAATTTTTAATACTAATAATAAGATCATTAATATTAATGCTCCCATTGCTATGTACGATTTACGTGTCAGGTTTTCGACGTTTTTAGCCATTCCTTCGGGGCTACCAACTATTACCAAATTTTCATGCTGTTGTTTTAAATTGTCAATGTCTTCCCAAGTACCTCTGATTATAAAACCATCTCCTGCTCTTACTACAATTTCTTTTTCCAGGTATGGTTTATTACTTCGCCTGGCTCCTAATAGCTGAACTCCATATCTTCTAAAATAGTTACCTAATTTAATGGTCCTGCCAACTAAACGGGATTTCGGTGTGACAAGTACTTCGGTCATTCCGACCTCCTGATTAATAAGATTATGTTTTAATTCATCTTTAATAGGTTCTAATGGTAGTAGACCTAATCTGAATTTTATCATCATTCTATTTATGTCCTCAGTTTCACCCTTAACCGTAATAATGTCATGATATCTCATATCGGTATCGGGTGTAGGAAACTCTATAAAAGGTTTTGTTCCTTTTAATCTATTGGGATGACGCCTTTTTAGTCTTATTACTTGAACATTATATTTCGTTTCAAAATCCCACTCACCGAAAGTAGTATCAATTAAAGGAGACAAGGATCTGATTCGCAATCTATAATAATCGTCATCAATTTTATAGGATTCAATCCAGTCATGCAACGTAGAATCGATATCTACTGGTTTGTTATTGGTCTGATTTTTTGGTAAAAATTTATGCCCAAGATATCTAAAGTATACTAATGCTATAAGCAATAGGGGTAATCCTATTAATGAAAATTCAAAAAATGAAAACCCTTCCATTCCGGTTTCTTCAAGGGCATTGCTTACAATGATGTTAGGAGGTGTACCTGTTAAGGTTAATAATCCTCCAGTGTTAGATCCAAAGGCCACCGGCATTAGGACCTTTGATGGTAAGGTTCCCATTTTCCATGCAGTTGAAATAGTAACAGGCAGTAATGTTGCAACGGTTCCAGTATTACTCACAAATCCAGATAAGAAACCAGATCCTAAAGTTAGGATCATGAGAAGCTTCGGAAAATTATTACCCGCCCATTGAACAAATTTTTGTCCTGCCTGTGCTGTCCAACCTGTTTGAGAAAGACCTTCACCTATAATAAATAAGGCTGCGATCATTATTACTGTGGGATTGCTAAAACCACTTAAAGTTTCTTTGGAATCTAGAATGCCAAATGCGAATAGACTGATCATTGACAGAAGTGCCACCACATCTGGTGAGAATTTCCCCCAGACAAAAAGCGCAATCGTAATTCCTAAAATGATCAATAGTATAGTCATAATAACAATTTCATTATAAAAGTAATAGAAGATCACAGATATCCTCCACTAATTGTTTTCAGGTGTAAAATTAAGATTGTTCTAAAGTTACATGCATGATTTTTGTCATAAATTCAATGAATTATGCATTATTCAGAATATATTATAATAATTACTAAAAATATCAAAATATAATTTACGAAAACGTATGCGAAATATTAATTTTTAAATAATCGTATTCTTTTAATACATTTATTGATTATATGGGTACTTTTAACTGATTAAATTATAATATGAAATTAGATATTCTAGCTTTCGGATCGCATCCTGATGATGTAGAATTGGGATGTGCCGCTACAATTGCCAAAGAGGTTAGCCATGGAAAACGAGTAGGCATTATTGATCTTACGAAAGGGGAATTAGGGACTAGGGGGACAGTGGAAACAAGAGATCAGGAAGCAAATTTGGCATCTAAGATCCTTGGAGTAGACATACGTGTAAATATGGGTTTTGCTGATGGTTTTTTTGAAAACGATAAACTTCATCAGTTGGAAGTTATAAAAATGATAAGAAAATTCAAACCAGATATTGTGCTTTGTAATGCTGTTAATGACAGGCATATTGATCATGCAAAAGGTAGCAATTTAATAAGTGATTCTTGTTTTCTGAGTGGATTGATCAAAATTGATACAAAATTTGATGAGGACGATGAACACTGGCAGGATCCATGGCGACCAAAACAAGTTTACCATTATATTCAGTGGAAAAATTTGGAACCTGATTTTGTAGTCGATGTCTCTGGATTTATAGATAAAAAAATGGAATCTGTATTAGCTTACAAAACGCAATTTTATGATAAAAAAAGCAAGGAACCTGAAACTCCGATATCCAGTAAAAATTTCATTGATAGCATAAAATACAGGGCTAGAGATTTGGGGAGATTAGTAGGAGTGGAGTATGGTGAAGGTTTCAATGTTGAGAGGTACCCACTCGTCAACTCCTTATCTGATCTAAAATAATCTACTCAAAATCTTTGTAAAAAAAACTAAATAATATACATTTGCACACGCATTAATATAATGCTTAAAACGGTGGTTGTAGCTCAGTTGGTTAGAGCGCCTGATTGTGGTTCAGGAGGTCGTCGGTTCGAGACCGATCTTCCACCCAAAAATACCAAGCTTCTCTTTTTAGAGAAGCTTTTTTTGTGTATTGCTGCCAACTAAATAATCTAATCGGCCTTGTCCACCGTAATTCTATTTTCGCGGTTAGCCAGCTCCCAAGCTGTATAAAATACAAGCCGTGTTCTGTTTTCAAGCAGATCATAATCAATTTTATCCGGAGTATCTGTAGGTTTGTGATAGTCTGCATGAGTACCATTAAAATAAAAGATTACCGGAATGTTGTTTTTTGCAAAATTATAGTGATCGGATCTATAGTAGAACCTGTTAGGGTCGTTTTCATCATTATATTTGTAATCAAATTCTATGTTACAATACTTTGCATTTACTTCTTCAGAAAGTTCGTGCAATTCCGAACTTAATTTATCGCTACCAATTAAATACAGGTAATTTCTATTAGAACTTTCTCTTTTAGGATCTGTTCTTCCTATCATATCCATATTTAGATTGGCTACCGTATTCTCCAATGGAAAAACAGGGTCCATATCTGTATAGTATCTGGAACCCAACAATCCCTTTTCTTCACCAGTAACATGCAGGAACAAGATAGATCTCTTCGGCCCATATCCATTATTAGCAGCTAGTTTAAAAGCCTCTGCAATTTCCAGAATCGCAACAGTACCTGAGCCATCATCATCCGCACCATTGTATATATTTTCCCCTTTAATGCCTTCATGATCCAAATGTGCTGAAATGATAATTATTTCTTCTGGTTTCTCAGACCCTTTAATATATGCCAGTACGTTCTCTGTTTGAATTTCTTCAGATTTATTTTTATAATTTATCCTTAATTCTAAATCTATCTTCGAATTAGGCGCTTTAATATTGAGTTCCTTCAATATTACATTTTTTAGAGTATCTCCGATGAGAAATACAAACATGTCATCAGCCTTAACCTTTAACGACATCCTGCCTGAACCACCTTTTTTTTCAATAGATGCGTATTTTCTGGACATCTTAGCAAGAAGATTGTTATTATAGATTAATAGTGCTTTTGCACCCTTTTGTTTAGCGACTTCCATCTTTGCTTGGTACTCCTGCTTCGCAGCAGACCATTTGGAAGATGCTGTTGTTTCTGAAATCACATAAGTTCCATCTTCTTTTTTTGGCTCTCCGGATTTAACCAGAACAACTTTATTTCTAAAATCTAAATCATTATAATCCGAATAGTTTTCATCATCTATTCCATAACCAGCATAAATAATTTCATTTACTGAAAATTCTTCAGATTTATTTGAAGAAAACGCAATAAATTCTGTTATATGACTATAAGCTTTTTCGTTTATACTTATGGTTGCATGTGGGATTTTTCCAATTTCCAAAGGTACTTCCTGGAAATAATCATCTTTATCTAGAGGAGATGGAATACCTAAATTAACATAGTGCTTTTTTAAAAATTCTACTGCTTTCTTCTGACCAGGAGCACCAGTTTCCCTTCCTTCAAATTCATCTGAGGCATATAAAAAAAGGTCTGTTTTAAGATCTTCTAAAGTAATTGAATTTG
>CAJIBV010000137.1_pt1 | contig 10545 bp, 12 predicted proteins | sample 9199431 | NCBI WGS metagenome assembly CAJIBV01 (sample SAMEA7708314, study PRJEB35096) | sediment metagenome | biome: marine neritic benthic zone biome [ENVO:01000025]; feature: sediment [ENVO:00002007]; material: shallow marine sediment [ENVO:03000034] sea grass bed [ENVO_01000059] ...
AGAAAAAAAAATACAGAATGCAAAAAAAAACAAAACAGCTAAAAACAGAAAAGCCATTAAATTAACTGCACAAAACTATCCCGATACAGATTATTATGATACCGCTGAGGTTCTAACATCTTTGGGAATAGGAGAAGCTTTGGTTTCTGCTTTGGATGAAAAAGGAAGACCCACACCTTTGGCAGCAACTATGATGAGGGCTCCGATGAGCAGGATGGATGTTCTTACCAAACAAGAATTACAAACATTATTAGAGGGTTCTAAATTGGTTTTAAAATACAACGATGAAGTTGACAGGGAAAGTGCTTATGAAATGTTGAACGAGAAAATTGAAAAAGCAGCAGAGTTAAAAGCAAAGGAAGATGCGCGTTTAGCTAAAGAAAAAGAACGTAAAAGAACTTCCAGAAAAACAACCAGAAGAAGAAGTACCAGGCAAAATCCTATCATAAAAGTACTGACCAGTGCTACATTTATAAGAAGTGTTTTTGGTATTCTTAAAAAAGTAATGTAAACGATTTAAACAAATTAAACCATTGAAAAAAAACCTGTTTTTACTCGTCTCAAGTTTGATCTTATTTTATGCTTGCAAAAAGGAACAAGATCCCTTTTTAGTTGAAAAATACAATATTGGAAACCTGACAGATTCGACACAGGTAAAGGATTTGGAATCAATATACAGTAACGATTCCATTGTAAAATTTGTTGGTGGCGATGAATTTACAGGCAACATAAACGATATTGATATTTTTGATAAAAGTGGAAATCATTTGTTGATTTTAACACCTGATGAAGCCCTGGATTCAACTGCAGTTATTGATAATATCAGGATTTTGGATTCCCGATTTAGAACTGCTAAAAACATAACTACAGTAAGTACTTTTAAGGATATTAATGAAGCATATAAGATAAATCGGATCGATAATCTGATCAACTCGATTAATATAAATGTGAGTGAGATCAACGCTTATTTTACAATAGATAAAAAAGAATTACCTGCAAATTTAAGGTTTGATATGCAACTAACAATCGAGGCTTCTCAAATCCCTGACGAAGCTAAGATCAAATATTTTATGATTAATTGGAATTAATTTCTTAGTTTCAATACCATGAATCCATTCTTGTCAAAACTACTTATTGATGTTGCTCGAAAGAAATTAAAATCGAAGCAAAAGGATACTCCTATAACCAAAAAGCAAATTGAACCGGTTGTCAATAACCTTCAAGTTGAACTTACTCATGCTTTAAAAGAATATATATTCATTGTTATCGGTGTATTTTCTGCGGGATTTGGACTTAAAGGCTTTTTACTACCCAATAGGTTTATAGATGGAGGTGCCACAGGTATTTCCTTATTGCTTGAAAATATTACGAATATTGAATTGGGGTATTTGCTAATATTAGTGAATTTACCATTTTTAATACTTGGTGCCAGAACAGTAAATCTAAAATTTGCAATACGCAGTATTGTGGCTATTACTTTTCTGGCAATAGTAGTACATTATGTTGACTATCCTACGATCACAGAAGATAAATTATTAATAGCTGTTTTTGGCGGGTTCTTTCTGGGATTGGGAATAGGAATGTCAATGAGAGGAGGCAGTGTGATTGATGGCACTGAAGTGTTAGCCATTTATTTAAGTAGAAAACTATCTTTAACGGTGGGAGATGTGCTTTTGTTAATCAATATAATCATCTTTTCATTTGGTGCCTATATACTTTCTATAGAAACGGCTCTTTATGCCATTTTAACCTATTTGGCAGCAGGGAAAACGGTTGACTACGTTGTAGATGGTGTTGAAGAATATGTCGGCGTTACAATTATTTCAGAAAAACATGAAGCTCTTAGAACAATGATTGTTGACAAACTTAGAAGGGCTTGCACAATATATGCAGGTAAAGGTGGATATGGAAAAAATGGTTTGAGTTATGACAAGGATATCATTTATACAGTTGTGACCAGATTGGAGTTAGCAAGATTGCATACCGAAATTGATAAAATAGATAAAAAGGCCTTTATAATAATGGGCATAGTTAAAGATATAAAAGGTGGTATGATAAAACGTAAACCACTAAAATAGCATTTGGAGTTTTCAATTCAATAGGTTCAATTTGAAATTCCAATTAGTGATCCAATCTCTTTATAGATCATTTTTATAGATCATTCTGATTAAATTTAACTTTTTAAATATTTCATTAATCACATTTCTTTTTTCAATTGACAAATGTCATTGCACAGCATTTTATAAGATATTATCTTGTTATTTACTGTAAAGTGTAGTCTTGCAACACCTTAACAACTTTATAATATAAAAAATGAGAGTATCTGTAAAAGCACTATTATTTAGTACGATTTTTGTTATGCTTCTTGCTTTCTCATGCAGTAATGGAGACGAGGAAGAGTTAACGATGGAAGGACCTTTTAATATCAGTGAATTAGCTGGAAATTGGGATGCCACAAGCGCTAGGTTCACCGGAAACACAATGTTCATAGACGTTGTGGAAGATGGAGGAACAGTAACTATGACTGTTCAAAGCAACGGACGATTTATTATGACAATTGATCCTGCAGATCGTAGCTCATACACCGCATCTGGAGAAATGTTCTGGGAAAAATGGGAAGGAGAATTTTATTTCGCTATCGGATGGGATAAATACCCTGGAGATTGGGAAACTTATGGAGCGACACTTTCGTCCACAACCTTAACAATAAATGGAGGGGGTGATTCTGGCGAATACGACTTTGATAATGATGGTACATTTGAATCGACTAGTTTAAATCTTGAGTTCGAAAGGATTTAGTTGTATATTTTGATTTAGATAAGAACTACTATTAAAAAATCTTGCAATTTTTTTAATCCCATTCTTTTTCCAGCATTGGGATGCACGAACTGTTTTTTATCCTTTTTTACACAATCAAGGTCATTTAATCAATATACATGATAGTCTCAATAAGCATTTAATCATTTTTATGGTAGGTAAATTTTGGCTGAAACAGTTGTATATATTTTAACGAATATGTTCACCATTTTACTAACTTAGCATCCTATAAAAAGATTTTTTTTAATCGATTCATTTAGTGCATTATCATACATTATAGTTCTTAACACCTTATAGTTATAAATGAAAAAATATACTGTACAGAAGTCTCCATTTGTAGTACCGACAACTGATGGAAAGTCAATTAAAGAACATTTTGGATTGGCTAGTGACAAAAGCAAGGATATAAGCATAGCACATATGGTTGTTCCTCCAGATTGGAGCGAACCATTCCAAACACCGGAATTTAATGAGTACACCTTCATAATCAAAGGCAGGAAACAATTTAACATTGATGGTGAAATTATAGTTTTAGAAGCTGGTCAATCTATTAAAATTGAAAAAAATGTTAGAGTGCAATATTCCAATCCATTTACTGAACCATGTGAATATTTAGCCATTTGTTTGCCTGCATTTTCTATGCAAAAAGTAAATAGAGAAGATTCATGAAGAAATTCCTAAATAAGGCGGTTCCAAAAACAGTGGGAGCATTACTTAATGCATCCAGCATTATTTCATCAAATTATGCGGCAGCAAAGGCCTTATCCTTATTTGCAACTCCAAGAAAAGGACTGGTAAATAAATATCAGAAACATTTTTTAAATACCTCTGAAAAAATCCAATTGAACTATAATGGTTTTTCGATCATGACTTACCATTGGCCGGGAAATAAAGAAACAATATTGTTGTCCCATGGTTGGGAGAGCAATGCATCCCGATGGAAAAAACTGATTGAATTATTAAAAGTTAAAAAATTCAACATCATTGCTTTAGATGCGCCTGCCCATGGGAATTCTGAGAGTAAAAAATTTAACGCCATTTTGTATTCGGAATATATTAACGAGGTTTGTAAACAGTTTAGTCCCGAAATTATAATTGGTCACTCTGTTGGAGGTATGGCCTCAGTTTTTTATCAAAATAAATATCAATCGGAAAATTTAGAAAAATTGGTGTTACTCGGAGCGCCTTCTGAGTTTAAAACAATTTTAAAAAGTTATACGGACCTGTTGAAATACAATGAAAAAGTGGTTAAATCATTAAATAAATTAATTGAAGATACGTTTGGAGCTCCACCCAGTGCTTTTTCCACCGCTAAATTTGCTAAATCATTAAATGGTGTGAAAGGTCTGATTATACATGATAAAAAGGATAGGATTATATCCTATAGGGATGCCGAATTAATCCATAAAAATTTTAAGCTCAGTAAATTAATAAGTACATCCGGATTTGGACATTCTTTAAATAATCCAGAGGTTTATAATCATATCATAGAATTTATTGACAATTAATCTATATTGAAAAATAAATTATGCAGGAAAACCTTACCAGACTCAATAAATATTTAAGTGAAGTTGGTTACTGCTCACGTCGTGAAGCAGATAAGCTAATTGATTCTGGGAGAGTGACTATTAATGGTAAAATTCCAGAGTTAGGAACTAAGGTAGCGAAAGATGATATAGTTGCTGTAGATGGTGAAATTATCAAAGCAAAAAAGAATAAACCTGTTTATTTGGCATTCAACAAACCAGTTGGTGTTGTTTGCACTACAGATACAAGAGTTGAGAAAAACAATATTATTGACTTTATTAACTACCCAAAAAGAATTTTTCCAATAGGCAGATTAGACAAACCCAGCGAAGGACTTATTTTTTTAACAGACGATGGTGATATTGTAAATAAAATTCTTCGAGCAAGCAACAACCATGAAAAGGAATACATTGTAACAGTTAACAAGCCGATTTCTCAGACATTCCTGGAAAGGATGAGAAATGGCATACATTTAAAAGAACTTGGTGCTACAACCAAAAAGTGTGAAGTTGAAAAAATTAATTCCAAAACTGTCAGAATAGTTCTGACTCAAGGTTTGAACAGGCAAATTCGTAGAATGTGTGAGTATCTTGGTTACGCGGTTATCTCATTAAAACGTGTGCGAATTATGAATATCAAATTAGATGTTCCTGTTGGAAAATACCGTGAATTCACTTATGAGGAACTAAAAGAACTAAAATTACTATTAGCAGATTCCACTAAAATACCCAATCCAAAAATTCACCAAAAACAAAAAAGGAGACGTTAATTTATTCTTAACAACCTGCAATTCTAATTAAATCATAATTAACTTTAGTGAAAACCTGATTAATTATGAGACTTTTTACATTCGTATTTATACTCCTTATTTCTTCATCCTTATCTGCTCAATATGATTATGAGCCAAGTGATCAGTTCCCATTTGGTCGTCTTAATCCTGATGCACCTAAAGAAACGGCTGATTTCACACTTATGATAGGGAAATGCAATTGCAAATCGGAGACCAGAAAGCCGGATGGAACCTGGAATGAAGCAATTGACATGACATGGACCTTTAAATATATTATGAACGGGATGGGAGTTCAGGATGAAACACTTAAGTCGGATGGCAAGCATTCCGGTAGTATTCGTCAGTTTAATGCCGATAGTAGTAGATGGTATGTTCATTATTACTCATCTCCTTTTGCGTCAAATACTTTATCAGCATGGGAAGGCAATAGAAAAGATGATAAAATAGTCTTGTACAGAGAACAAAAAGCACCCAACGGAATGGATGGGTCTTACAGGCTAACGTTTTACGATATGTCCGAAACTGGATATAAATGGATTGGCGAATGGGTTGATACCGAGGAAAAGATAGTTTACCCAACCTGGAAAATTTCATGTGTTAAAGAATCTGAGACCAATTTAGATTTAAAGAAAATTAAAACGAACATAGAAACTTTCTCGAAGTTATTAATGGATGCCAATTATAAGGCACTCGTCGATTTGTATACCGATGACGCTAAAATATTTCCCAATAACAAGGAAATCATTTCTGGTAAAATTGGTCTTTCAAAATATTGGACATTGCCAAACAATGTGAAAACACTCTATCATAAAGTTACGCCTTCAGAAATTACAATCGAAAACAACTTTGCCTACGATTATGGAATCTATGAAGGGAAAACTTTAACCAAAGAAAAAAAAGAAGTTTCCTGGAAAGGCAAATATGTAATTGTCTGGAAAAAAATTGACGCTGACTGGAAAATCTATTTAGATATCTGGAATAGAATCCAAGACTAATTTTTATTTTTAGATGTTAACTTAAACATTAATTATATTTTATGGCATCTTTATCTCCATTTCATTTGGCAATTCCTGTTAATAATATAGAAGAAAGTCGAAAATTTTATCGAGACATCTTAAATTGCCAAGAAGGCAGAAGTAGTGACCATTGGGTAGATTTCAATTTTTACGGACATCAATTAGTTATCCATTTTAAGTCAAAATCTGAAGGAGATCTACATATAAATCCAGTCGATGGAAAATCCGTACCGGTACCTCATTTTGGAATTGTTTTGGATTGGGAAGATTTTCATAATCTATCCAAAGACCTTAAATCTAAGGGCATTGATTTTATAATAGAACCCTATATTCGATTTGAAGGCCAAATCGGTGAGCAGGCCACGATGTTTTTTAAAGACCCTGCCGGAAATGCATTGGAGTTTAAAGCTTTTAAAGATATCAATCAACTATTTGCTAAATAGGAACTTTTTTTACTTAAATGGAAAGGTAAATAGATCAATAAAAAATAAGGAATTAATATCAGCTGACTTACCACTATATAATATGGCCAGTCACCAAAATGATCCAACAAAGTAGCCGATTCCGGCTTTTGATTCAGGTAAAAGTAATTGGCATCCAATACATAATTCACAGCTACCATTACAATCACATAAACCTGGAGTGCAAAAAACGATTTAAAAACACTTTTTAATGATGGATTATAATTCAGAACTATGACAAAATACAGCATGATTACAACCAATCCTAGATGAACGATCCAGTACCTGAAAAATTCAAAACTTGGAAAACCTACTGGAATATCAGGTGTTATTATTGCCTGGGTTGTTCCCGCAATGATCCAAAATAACAATATTTCGAACATCCATTGTTTCTTATAAAATGTGAATATCGGAATGATTAATCCCAATAAACTACACAAATATAGAGGCAGGTCTGTTTTTATATTATAATTCCCTAAACTTATCTTATAAACATGAAAACTAATTACGGTCAGAGATATTAAAATGGCGATCCAGTGGATAAGCCTTTCCTGATCTTTACGGTCCAGAGATTTATTGGAAAATCGGAACAAAAAAATTGCTAAAACTACAGCACAACAAATTGGCAATAATTGTTGTAAACTTCCAATCTCAACACCATTTAGAAGTATTAATAAAACACTATTGAAAAGAAAATATCGCATTATTATAAATGCAATATAATTATTTTAGTTATTTCGGATATGCTGCTCTCTGGCTAAAAGCGTGTTTTTAAGAAGCATTGCAATAGTCATTGGCCCTACACCTCCTGGTACAGGAGTAATAAAACTTGCCTTTTTGCTAACATTTTCAAAGTCTACATCACCGGTTATTCTATAACCCTTTTCTTTTGTTTCGTCAGGTACTCTTGTTATTCCTACATCTATAATGACAACATCCTCCTTGACCATGTCTGCTTTTAAAAAGTTTGGAACTCCCAAGGCCGAAATCACAATATCCGCCTGTCTTGTAATTTCGGAAATATTTTTCGTGTGGCTATGCGTGACAGTTACCGTAGAGTTTCCAGGAAACCCTTTTCTACCCATTAAAATACTCATTGGTCGACCCACAATATGAGAACGACCAATTACAACTGTATGCTTGCCTTTAGTTTCAACACCATATCGCTCGATCAGTTCTAATATTCCAAAAGGAGTCGCCGGAATAAAGGTGCTCATATCCAATGCCATTTTACCAAAATTCATCGGATGAAAACCGTCGACATCCTTATTAGGATCGACTGCCAATAAAACTTTCTGGGTATTTATTTGAGGTGGTAATGGCAACTGTACAATAAATCCATCAATATTGTCATCATTGTTCAATTCTTCTATTTTATCCAGTAATTCTACTTCACTGGTCGTATTGGACATTTGCACTAATGTCGATTCAAAACCAATACGCTTGCAAGCCCTTACTTTACTACCAACATAAGTTAAGCTCGCCCCATCGTTTCCAACAAGTACAGCAGCTAAATGAGGAACTTTTTCCCCATTTTCTTTCATTTTATTAACTTCTTCAGCAATCTCATCCTTAATTTGATTACTTATCTTTCTGCCGTCTAAAATTGTCATGCGAATGTTATTTCAATTGGATTAAAACTTATCTCATATTTTGCATCATCTGCATCATTTTCTTTCCGCCTCCACCTTGCATCATTTTCATCATTTTACTCATTTGGTTGAATTGCTTAAGTAATTGATTAACTTCCTGAACCGATCTTCCCGATCCTTTACCAATTCGCTTCTTTCTACTAGCATTTAAAACTGAAGGGTTAGAACGTTCATTTGGTGTCATTGAGTGAATGATCGCCTCTATATGCTTAAAGGCATCATCATCCATATCAATATCTTTCATCATTTTTCCTGCACCTGGTATCATTCCAACCAGATCCTTCATACTACCCATCTTTTTGACCTGTTGAATCTGTTTTAGAAAATCATCAAATCCAAACTGGTTTTTAGCAATTTTTTTCTGAAGTTTTCTGGCTTCTTGTTCATCAAATTGTTCCTGGGCTCTTTCAACAAGAGAAACAACATCTCCCATTCCTAGAATTCGATCTGCCATACGCGAAGGGTAGAACACGTCTATAGCGTCCATCTTCTCACCGGTACCAATAAATTTAATAGGTTTGTTAACTACCGATTTAATTGAAATCGCCGCACCTCCTCGAGTATCACCATCCAATTTCGTTAAGATCACGCCATCAAAATCGAGAACTTCATTAAAAGCTTTGGCTGTATTTACAGCGTCCTGACCAGTCATTGAGTCCACCACAAACAAAGTTTCCTGGGGCTGGACAGCTTTATGAATATTGGATATTTCGGTCATCATGATCTCATCAATGGCCAAACGACCTGCTGTATCTATGATTATTACGTTATGTCCATTGGATTTTGCATGTGCTATACCAGCCTTAGCGATCGCTACCGGATCTTTGTTGTCTTTTTCACTAAAAACATCAACCTTTATTTGATCTCCTACTACATGTAATTGATCTATCGCCGCAGGACGATATACATCACAGGCAATTAAAAGTGGCTTTTTAGCCTTTTTAGTTTTAAGAAAATGTGCCAATTTACCCGAAAACGTTGTCTTACCGGAACCTTGTAACCCTGACATTAAAATAATACTCGGTGTAGCAGACAGATTTATACCTTCTGCATCGCCTCCCATTAGTTCGGTTAATTCGTCCTTAACGATCTTAACCATTAATTGCCCGGGATTTAAGGTTGTTAATACATTCTGACCTAAGGCCTTTTCCTTAACTCTATTGGTAAACTCTTTGGCTATTTTAAAATTGACATCGGCATCTAAAAGTGCTCTACGTACCTCCTTAAGGGTTTCGGCTACATTAACTTCTGTAATGCTGCCATGACCTTTAAGAACATGAAGCGCCTTATCTAACTTTTCACTTAAATTATTGAACATAATTCATCGCTGTTTTTAAGAATTGCAAAAATATGAATTTGATATGTAATTAAAAGTATGATTTTGATAATAATAACAAAAAAAAGGTTGCTTATTTTCATAAACAACCTATAAAAATTAAGGAAAATTTGAAGCTAAATGTTTATTATCAAAAATTATGGCTTTCCTTTTTTTAACACTAACCAACCTAAAATTTATTATTTTTCAAATGTTAAATAATCAGTCCCTCCATTTCCTCCACTAATATCAATTAGTTCGATTTTAGTTGATGTATAGGAAACAATATCCCAATCATCACTTAATTCTTCAAAATCAGGAGGTGAAACAAATGATATATTAAAATCTATGTCATCATTACTACTACTATCATCACTACTATTACTGTCATCTGTCACAGACCAGGTTCCGGTATACATATTTGTACCGTTGGAAGCTGTCAGGATTCCACCTGCAACGAATGTAAATTCGTATCCTGCATAATCACTGGTTTCGTCACTGTCGGTATCGAAGAAATAGGTCACAACCCATTTTCCTGATTCAGCTATATTAACAATATCTTGAATTTCAGCAGTATTGTCATTAGGATTATTATCATCGTCCGATGAGCACTGCATGGACATTAACGATATCGTTAACATAAGGATTATAGATAGTTTTAATGATCTTCTTTTCATAACTTAAAATTTAATGGATTAATTAATTATTTTTTAACTACAAGTTTGTTCGATAATCACAAAGTCATTATCTTTTTGTAGTTTAAGTCTATCTACTTCACATTCTGTGATTAACCAGTTACCTGTTAAGGCTTGAATGTTTCCAGCATTAACTTCGCTGAATTCAATCCAAACACCATCACCTGTTGTAGAAGTAGACCACATGGCTGTGATTGTTTGACCATCTCCTGTAATTAAAACAGTCCCATCATTATTAAAATTAAAATCGAAAATGATCAAGTCATCACTAC
>CAJIBV010000334.1_pt1 | contig 10463 bp, 9 predicted proteins | sample 9199431 | NCBI WGS metagenome assembly CAJIBV01 (sample SAMEA7708314, study PRJEB35096) | sediment metagenome | biome: marine neritic benthic zone biome [ENVO:01000025]; feature: sediment [ENVO:00002007]; material: shallow marine sediment [ENVO:03000034] sea grass bed [ENVO_01000059] ...
ATATCATACCTTATAAAAGGATGTGCCTTATTATAAAACGACGAAATAACTAGTCTACCTTCTTTACCATTAGGTAAAGGCATATTGTTATCATCTAATATCTCAACATATAAAGTTTCACTATTAACCTGCAATTCACCATTTGTATTTTGAAACGCGACTAGATCGAGTTCAGAAGCGCCATACTCGTTTATTACAGGAATACCAAATTGAGTTTCCATCAGCGTTTTGTCTTCATCAAATAATATTTCAGCAGTAACAACACAAACTTTTAAGGAAGGACAAACAGTATTTAAAACAATTCCTTTTCGTTTTAAAAATTTAGCAAACTGCACAATAGAACTAGTGTATCCATTAATAAAATCAAAAGAAGTTGAGCTGAATTTTTTAAGATGTTTATTGAAGGCCTTATCGCTTAGATCGAAAACCGAAAATCGGAACCGGTTGCTAAAATAATCTTTTATACGCTCCTTATAATACCCTTTTCTATCTAAAGGAATTCCATAAAACCTTGCCTGTAAACTTGAGTTGAAATCAATATCGAACCAATCAAACCTGTTCTGTATTTCAGCCCAGGTTAAGGCATGACAGAATTTGTCCTTGGCAAAAATAAATGGATCGCCGGAAGAACCCGATGTTTTGTTTATGTAAACATTATTAATCGTATAACCATTAGAAAGTCTTTCCTTTAATGGAATTTGCAGATCTTGTTTAGTCATTACAGGAACAGAATACCAATCATCCATCGTAATGTCTTTTCCGAAAGATTTATAAAATGAATTATTTTCTAAATGAAAGCGAACGATCTCATCTCTTTTTGAGTTTAGATAATTATCAAACTCCGATTCTTTTATATTCAAAACAGAATCCAAAACCGATCTGGCCTCTTTTATTGGATATCCATTAAGCCGTAAAGTAAGGTCGAATAGCTTCAATTTAAATTGTTATAGGTTTTTGTAATTTAATTATTTTTTAAAGGTAAAAGCAATTATTTTTGCTTCAAACAAAATACAATGAAAATTTTAATTCTGGGATCTGGGGGCAGAGAACATGCTTTTGCTTGGAAGATTTCCAAAAGTTCATTATGTGAAAGTCTAATAGTAGCACCAGGAAATTCGGGAACTGCTAAAATAGCGAAGAATATTCCAGTGGATGTCATGGATTTTGATGGAGTAAAAGCCATTGTTTTGAAACACAAAATTGATATGGTAGTTGTAGGCCCGGAAGATCCTCTGGTCGCCGGAATCCACGATTTTTTCCTGAACGATAAAGACTTAAAAGGGGTTCACGTTATTGGCCCTCAAAAAATGGCTGCACAATTGGAAGGGAGTAAAGAATTTGCTAAAGAATTTTTGTACAGACATAATATTCCAACGGCTGCTTATCAAAGTTTTTCTAAGAATGAAGTTGAATTGGGATATGAATTCATGGAAACACTTTCACCGCCCTATGTTTTGAAGGCTGATGGTTTAGCTGCAGGGAAAGGGGTTTTGATATTAACAGAATTAAATGAAGCAAAGGAAGAGCTAAGAAAAATGTTAGTGGATTCGAAATTTGGAAAAGCGAGTTCAAAAGTAGTCATTGAAGAATTTTTAGATGGAATTGAGTTAAGTTGTTTTGTATTATCTGATGGCAAAAATTATAAAGTATTGCCAACTGCAAAGGACTATAAACGCATCGGTGAAGGTGATACAGGCTTGAATACTGGTGGAATGGGAGCCATATCCCCAGTACCTTTTGCAGACAAGGAGTTTCTAAAAAAAATTGAGGAGAGAATTATTAAGCCAACAATTTCGGGTCTTCAAAAAGATAATTTACCCTATAAAGGGTTCATATTTATTGGATTAATTAAAGTTGGGAACGAGCCAAAGGTTATAGAGTATAATGTTAGAATGGGCGACCCGGAAACTGAAGTAGTACTGCCTCGTATTAAGAATGACTTCGTTCAGTTACTAAAAGGAATTGCTGAGGAAAATTTGAATGCAGTTGAATTGGAAATCGATCCACGGTCTGCCACAACAATAGTGTTAGTTTCAGGCGGTTATCCTGGAACCTATGAGAAAGGGAAGGAAATAAGTGGTTTACAGAATTTAACAGACTCTATTCCTTTTCATGCAGGTGCCAAAATGGAAAACGGAAAAGTTATTACATCTGGTGGCCGGGTAATAGCCATGACCAGCTATGGGAATTCTTATAAAGAGGCTTTAAAAATGTCTTATGAAAGTATTGAAAAGGTACATTTTGATAAAATGTACTACAGAAAAGATATAGGATTTGATCTATAGATAAGAATGTGCTGTAATGCTCTTATCTTCTTCCTTGTCGAATTTTCTTAATTGTAACATCCAATAAACAAATGCAACAATACCAATAATGGTTAAAGTCCATGAAACTATATTTGACAACCACCAATTATCTAATTCTAATTCTCTAAGTATGTCAAAAGGTTTAAACAAGTAGTTTACAAATAGGTCTTGAATACCGTAAAAGAAATCCTTCATTATGATAAATCTTATATTTACTGAGCAAAAATACAAAAACAGATAATGATTGCAAGTATTTTCGATAAATCTAAACCAATAAACTTTGTTATTGTTATCATAATAACTTTTCTGGCATTTGTATACATAAATATCAAAGAGGTTAATGAACCATTTTCAATACTTTTTTTAATTGAAAGAGCTACATTATTTTTGCTGAGTATTTTTTCTATTTTTTTATTGAATTTTATTGTAGTAAAAAATAAACTATTGGATCAGAGCAGTTATCATATCTTGCTTTTCAGTTTATTTTTAGCATTACTTCCCACAACTTTAATAAGCGCAAAGATTCTATTATCAAATATTTTTATACTACTTGCATTACGTAGACTTATTAGTTTGAGGACACAAAAAAATACAAAGAAAAAACTTTTTGACGCTTCTCTTTGGATTGGAATTGCTACTGTTTTTTATTTCTGGGCGATTTTATTTTTTTTGTTAATTTTTATTGCACTCTTCTTGTATTCTGATAATAAAATAAAAGATTGGATTATTTCATTCACCGGTATGTTCGTAGTTTTTTTGATAAGTATATGCTATAACTTAATTGTTTATGATAATATAGAATTAATATTAAATCACATTCCCAAGTTTAATTTTGATTTAAGCAGTTATAACTCTATTCAGATTATAGCTTCTAGTGCAGTAATTTTATCTTTTAGTATTTGGTCAACATCATTTTATATTAGAGCGATAAAGAGGAAACTAAAAATATTTAAAGCACCACATAAGATTGTCGTAGCAGCACTTTTATTATGCCTTGCTGTTGTTGTATTTTCTAACCGAAGAACTTCTGGTGAGTTTGTTTTTATTTTTGCACCATTATCAATTATAACCTCAAATTATATTGAATCCATAAAGGAAAAATGGTTCAAAAATGTTTTCTTGGCAACTATTGTATTAGCTCCACTAGTTATACTATTTCTGTAATTTAGTTCCAAATGCAAGATCTCCAGCATCTCCTAACCCTGGAACAATGTAACCCTTTTTATCCAGGTTTTCATCGATTGTTGCGACCCATAAATTGGTTTTTTCAGGAAAATAACTTTTTATAAAGTCAACTCCCTTTTTGGATGCGATCACACTAACCAAATGAATCTCATTTGGAGTTCCAAACGGTTTTAAAGCTTCATAAGTAGAAACTAAGGATTGACCGGTTGCCAGCATTGGGTCTGCAAGTATTAACGTTTTATTATCCAAGCTGGGACTTGCCAAATACTCTACGACTATTTGAAATTGATCGGGATCTTCTTTTTTATGATGACGATAAGCTGAAATGAAGGCATTTTCAGCTGTGTCAAAATAATTTAAAAGGCCGTTATGCAAAGGGACGCCAGCCCTTAATACTGAGCATAACACCACTTTGTTGTCTGGTAAGTTCATAACACATTCACCGGAAGGTGTATTTATAACTTTGGATTTGAAATTTAGAGATTTACTTAATTCATATCCTAGAACCTCACCAATTCGTTCAATATTACGTCTAAATCTCATACTGTCTTTCTGAATACTGACATCACGAATTTCAGAAATGAAAGTGTTCAAAAGTGAATTTTCTAAGGAAAGATTATGAATTTTCATATGATGTTAACAGCATTTCGAGTAGTAAAGTTAACTAATTATGGACTATATTTGCCCTTTAATATTAAAGATATGTTTACCAAAAAAGCTAATGCCATTTTTCAAGAAGTGATAGATAATTATCACGTTATAAATACTGTAGATCAACCATTCGAGAATCCATATGATGAAAAGACTGATCTTCTTGGCCATTTATTGTATAGAAAGAGCTGGATTGATACTGTACAATGGCATTATGAAGACATCATCAGAGACCCCAAAATAGATCCAGTGGCAGCTTTAAAACTGAAACGTTTAATTGATGCATCGAATCAGGACAGAACAGATATGGTGGAGTATATTGACAGTTATTTTCTTGAAAAATATAAGAAGGTTATTCAAAAATCAAATGCAACAATCAATACTGAAAGTCCGGCTTGGGGCGTTGATAGACTGTCTATATTAGCATTGAAGATTTATCACATGAATGAAGAAGCGTCAAGAACAGATGCATCTGAAACCCACATAGCTTCGTGTAAAGAGAAGTTAGATGTATTGTTGGAACAACGAGTAGATTTATCCACAGCAATCGACACCTTATTAAAGGATATTGAAAATGGAGATAAATACATGAAAGTCTATAAACAAATGAAAATGTATAACGACGATGAAATGAATCCTGTCCTGCGTTCTAAAAAATGAATTTGAACGTAAGTGATCAGGATGGGAAATAATCCAAAACATATTCTTGTAATCAGGTTTTCGGCCATGGGAGACGTTGCCATGATAGTGCCTGTATTGAGAGCATTTGTCGATCAGAACCCAAAAGTAAAAGTAACAGTTCTAACCAGACCATTTTTCGCCCCTTTTTTTGACGCCATAAAGAACACTTCTGTGATAACAGCTCATTTTAATGCCGAACATAAGGGCATTAACGGACTTTTTAAATTATCTGAGCAATTAAGAAAATTAGACTTTGATGCAGTTGCAGATTTGCATAATGTGTTACGAACAAGGATCTTGAAGCTTTTCTTAGTTGGGAAGTTGTTTTTGCAAATCGATAAAGGCAGATCAGAAAAGAAATCTTTAATATCCGGAAAAAGTTTCAAACAGCTTAAAAGTACACATCAGCGGTACGCAGATGTCTTCATTAAATTAGGCTATAATTTAAATATTGATAAGACATCGTTTCCCGATAAATACAAATTAAATTCCTCTATAATAAATATAATTGAGGATTCAGGTAAAAAACTCATAGGAATTGCGCCTTTTGCGCAATACCCCTCAAAAGAGTATCCAATGGAGTTAATGGAGAAAGTTATAAACGAACTCAGTAAAAGGAATAATTACACCATTTTACTTTTTGGAGGTGGGAATAAAGAAATAAAAGTATTGAATGGAATCGAAGCTCAATATAAAAATGTAATAAATGTGGCTGGCAAACTTTCGTTTAAAGATGAATTAAACCTCATTAGTAATTTGAAATTAATGGTATCTATGGATTCTGGGAACGCACATATTGCGGCAATTTATGGTATAGATGTTATAACTCTTTGGGGTGTTACCCATCCATATGCCGGGTTTTATCCCTATAAACAAAAAATGGAGAATGCTTTGTTAAGCGACAGGGAAAAATATCCTAAAATCCCTACTTCTGTATATGGCAATAAATATCCGAAGGGCTATGAGAATGTTATGGAAAGCATTGAATATAAAAGCGTAATTAACAAGATAGAATCGGTTATAAAAAAACCCCACTCAAAAGAGTAGGGTTAGATTAATCGCATTAATTTAAAATAGATATCCCAAAATCTAAATAACGCTAAATCTGTTACTAAGATATTGGGTTTGATTGTACTTTCAAAATATACTCAGTTCATGTTATTTTTATTCGATTAAAGGACGTTTTTGACGATAAAAGAAGTTTTTATCGATGAATTACAATTTTTTAGACAGATTTGACCGTAAAATATTACGGTTAGATGTCGTCATAATCTACAACAATCTTGGATGTTAATGGATGTGACTGACAAGTTAAAATGAGCCCTTCAGCTACTTCACTATCAGTTAGAATATTGTTTTGTCTCATCTCAATTTCACCTTCTTTTAGACGGGCTACACAACTACTACAAATTCCTCCCTGACAAGAATAAGGAGCATCAATTTTTTCAGCTAAAGCAGCTTCTAAAACCGATTTTTTTCTTGACATGTTAAAGGTAGTTTCGTCATCATCAACAAACACAGTAACGGTAGTTTCATTATTTGATAATAATCCGTTCGTCTTCTTCTCACTCTCCGATTTGGATGTGGTAAACAACTCAAAGTGAATGGCTTCTTTTTTCACTCCATTTTGCAGTAGGACTTCCTGAACAGTAGTTATCATTTGTTCAGGTCCACAGATAAAAAATGAATCAATATCGATATGCTTATATCTGTTTTTAACAATAAAATTTACAGTACTTTTTTCAATTCGACCAAATAGCGCATTCTCCTCTTCGGATTGACTAAAAACAAATTGAAGATTGAAATTGTCTAAATTTTCGTGATGCAGATCAAGAATTTCTTGAAAAAAAATAGTGTCCTTTGGCGTTTTATTTCCATAGATTAAAACAAATTTACTTTTCGGTTCTTGTGAAAGAATAGTTTTAGCTATACTCATTATAGGAGTAATACCACTTCCTGCAGCAAAAGCAACCACTGTACGAGTCTTTTCAGAATTAGGCTCAAAGATAAATCGACCGTTTGGTGGAGCAACCTCTAAAACATCATTTGGCTTTATAACTCTATTGGCAAATTTCGAAAATATACCATTTTCCACCTCTTTTACTGCTACCTTTAATTCTTCGCTTTTTGATGCTGAGCAAATTGAATAGTCTCTTCTAACTTCTTCACCGTTTATTATGGTTTTCAATGTAAGGTACTGACCAGCTTTGAAAGTAAATATATCCTTTAACTTATTCGGAATTTCAAAGGATAACGTAACACATTTATCGGTTTCTCTTTGTATATTTTTGATGATTAGTTTATAAAATTGAGACATTAAAATTTTTTTGTACAAAAGTATGAAACATACTTGTTAATTAAGTTTTCTTTGTAACAAAAAGTATTTTAATATTACTAACTAAAATAATCACCATATAATTTCATGATAAAGCATTTTATTAGTCTTGAGTGGAAATCACTTTTCAGGTCGGCAAGTTTTGGAAAAAGTATTGCCATTAAGATCTTAATGGTCTTTTTGGCTATTTATTTTATGGCTACTTTTTTAATTCTGGGTTTTGCCTTATTCGCTATACTTAAAAAGACATTCCCAACTGAAGATCCATTTTTAGTGCTTAATGGGATTTTATTCTATTGGATTTTGACCGATCTTATGATGCGGTTCTTTCTACAGAAATTACCGGTAATGAGTGTAAAACCGCTTCTTACTTTGCCAATTAAAAAAAGTAAGATGGTGCATTTTGTTTTGGGTAAGTCCGCATTGTCTTTTTTTAATTTTTTACCATTTTTTGCTGTAATACCATTTGGCTTCATGTTAGTTGCGAACGATTATGAGCCCTCAAAAGTCATAACATGGATTTTTCTTATGATTGTGGTAACATTAATTATAAACTTTTTAAATTTTATTATCGAAAGTCTGTCAGCAGAAACAGAGTTATCATTTCTGCCATTAATTGCATTTACCGCTATACTGTTTGGGCTGAATTATTTTAATATCGTTTCATTTTCTTCTTTAATATCTAATTTCTTTATCAGTGTTACAGAAAACCCTCTTTTTGTTTTAATACCAATGGCATTATTGGGCGCTTTGTATTATTATAATTTTAAGATACTTAGAAAGAAACTGTATTTGGACAATTCCTTAAAAACTAAGAATCAGGAAGTTAAAACATCCGATTTAGCATGGACAAAAAGATTCGGAGATATTGCCCCTTTTATGCAATTGGATTTGAAACTTATTTGGAGAAATAAAAGGCCACGATCTTCAGTGTTTATTTTGGTAATAGGACTTCTTTATGGGCTATTCTTTTATCCACAACCCATGTATAGGGATTTAGTCTGGATATATGGTTTTATAGGAATATTTGTAACAGGAATATTCTTGATCAATTTTGGTCAATTCATTCCTGCCTGGGATAGTGGGTACTATAAAATGTTAATGAGTCAGAATTTAAAATATGAACAGTATTTAAGGTCGAAGTTTGTTCTTATGATCATGAGCGTGATCATCATGTTTGTACTGAGTATCCCGTACGTGTATTTTGGATGGAAAATCTTATTGGCTCATTTTGCTGCGGCTGTCTATAATGTCGGTGTAAATTCTCATGTTATTTTGTTTGCAGGATCTTATAATAGAAAAAAAATAGACCTAACCCAGCGCGCAGCTTTTAATTATCAGGGCACAGGAGCTGTTCAATGGTTATTAGGTATTCCTTTAATGCTATTACCCGTTGCAATATTCGTTGTTTTTTACTTACTGATTAATTTTGAAGCCGGAGTAGCTTCTTTAATAGCTTGTGGATTACTAGGAATTGCATTTCACCAAAAAATAATGAATTTAATAACTAAAAAATATTTGGCATCGAAGTATATAATGATCGATGCATTTAGTCAAGACAATTAGAATTGAATTATGATAACAGCAACAAACCTCACAAAAAAATACGGAGCAAATACGGTTCTAAAAATTGAAGATATAAACATCCCTAAAGGACAAAGTTTTGGACTAGTTGGTAATAATGGAGCAGGGAAAACAACATTTTTTAGCTTGTTACTTGACTTAATTCAACCAACTACAGGAGAGGCAACAAACAATGAAATAATAATTAGTAATTCTGAAGACTGGAAACCTTTCACCTCCTCATTTATAGATGAAAGCTATTTAATTGGTTACCTGACACCTGAGGAATACTTCTATTTTATCGGCGACCTCAGAAACCAGAATAAAGCCGATGTTGATGCCCTGGTTTCTCAGTTTAAAGACTTTTTTCATGATGAAATTTTAAGCAAAAAAAAGTATTTACGAGATTTAAGTAAAGGAAATCAGAAAAAAGTAGGCATTGTTGCTTCATTAATTGGAAATCCAGAAGTTATAATCTTGGATGAACCATTTGCTAATTTGGATCCAACAACTCAAATCCGGTTAAAGCAAATAATAAAGAATCTTGCCGAAGAAAAAGATATCACAATTTTAATTTCCAGCCATGACCTAATGCATGTAACAGATGTTTGTGAACGCATAGTTGTTCTTGAAAAAGGAGAAATAATAAAAGACCTTCAAACCAACAAGGAGACACTTAAAGAGCTCGAAGAATATTTTTCAAGTGAGCTGCAGCAGTAAAACCTTATCGTTTTAGCCGCACAAATAAAAAAGATGCTTATTTTTACCTTTTAGTATAATATTAACGGGGTTTATCTGTTATGTTTACACTTAATTAAGTATAATTTGAAAGCATATCTCAAAATAGCAACAATTCTTGTTGTTCTCGCTCTTATTTCAAGTAGTTGTTCACGCAAAAAAAATAAATTTATCAGTAGAAACTTTCATGCTGTGACCGCGGAATATAATGCTTTATTCAACGGCTACAATGCTCTAAATGACGGCGTCACAAGCCTGAATGAATCTTATCAGGATAATTATTGGGAAATTCTTCCAATAGAACGAATGCAAATTAGTGAGGATGTTTTTCTTCCTGGCCAATCTAAAAATCCAAATTTTGAAAGAGCAGAAGAAAAAGCTGTCAAGGCAATTCAAAGACACTCTATGAATATAGAGGGGAAAGAGAATAATCCCCAAATGGATGAAGCGTATTTACTTTTGGGCAAAGCTAGATATTTCGATCAAAGATTTATCCCGGCCTTAGAAGCTTTTAATTATATTTTGTATAAATATCCGGCAAGTGACAAGATTAATCAAGCCAAGATCTGGAGAGAAAAAACCAATATTCGTTTAGAGAATGACGAATTAGCTGTTGAAAATTTAAAGCGGCTTCTAGACCAAGAAGAACTGAAGGACCAGGATATGGCGGATGCAACATCTATGTTATCTCAGGCATATCTTAATTTAAAATACACAGACAGCGCACTTGCACAAATAAAGATTGCTTCAGAATTTACAAAGAAGAATGAGGAAAAAGGTCGATATAACTTCATTAAAGGTCAACTTTATAATGAGCTGGAAGATAAAGATAGTGCAGATTTGGCCTTCGATCAGGTTATAGATTTACATAGAAAAACACCAAGAATGTATTATGTTTCTGCTCATCTGGAAAAGGTAAAAAATTTCGATTTAGAAAATGGGAACAAACTGAAATTCATAGAATATTTAACCGAACTTGAAGAAAACAGAGAAAACAGGCCATA
>CAJIBV010000115.1_pt1 | contig 10424 bp, 10 predicted proteins | sample 9199431 | NCBI WGS metagenome assembly CAJIBV01 (sample SAMEA7708314, study PRJEB35096) | sediment metagenome | biome: marine neritic benthic zone biome [ENVO:01000025]; feature: sediment [ENVO:00002007]; material: shallow marine sediment [ENVO:03000034] sea grass bed [ENVO_01000059] ...
CAAATACGCTGTCTTTTAATGGGTACGAAAATGTTCTGGAGATTGGTCCGGGAATGGGAGTATTAACTAAATATTTATTAGCTAAAAAAGAAGTAACAACATATGTAATAGAAATTGACTCTGAAAGCGTAGAATATTTAAAGTCTAACTATATTAATTTAGCTCCAAGGATCATTGAGAAAGACTTCCTGAATTTCGATCTAACCAGTATATTTGAAGACAATCAATTTGCGATCATTGGAAATTTCCCATACAATATTTCAACTCAAATTGTTTTTAAGACTTTAGAGTATCGTACCCAAATTCCAGAATTTTGTGGCATGTTTCAAAAGGAAGTCGCACAACGCATCTGCGAAAAAGAAGGAAGCAAAACCTATGGAATATTATCTGTATTAGTCCAGGCTTTTTATAATGCCGACTATTTATTTACCGTCCCCCCTCAAGTCTTCAACCCATCACCAAAAGTAGACTCTGGAGTCTTACGATTAACACGAAAGGAAAATTTTGCCCTTCCTTGCAACGAAAAATTATTCTTCAAAGTCGTAAAAACAGCGTTTCAACAACGCCGAAAAACACTTCGCAACAGTTTAAAAACATTTAATTTATCAGATAATTTAAGAGAAGATGTTATCTTTGGCAAGCGTCCGGAACAATTAAGCGTAATAGAGTTTATTAATCTCACGACGTTGATTGGAAAGGACATAAAAAACCAATAATATCTGGTGGAAGAAAGCAAGGAGAATATCCAATTTCAATTAAGCGAAGAATTAATTGAAAAGGTTGAGCATCTTATTGAAATAAAAGCCGATAAGCAGCTGCAAAATCTTTTGAATGAATTTCACTTCGCTGATATTGCCGAAATTCTAGATGAAATCGATCTTGAACAGGCAGTCTATGTCATAAAATTATTAGATTCCGATACGACTTCCGATGTGTTGATGGAATTGGATGACGATGATAGGGAAAAGATTCTGAAAAACCTCTCTGCCAAGGAAATAGCTGAAGAAATTGAAGAACTTGACACAGATGATGCAGCAGATATCATTGCTGAATTACCTGAAGAAAGACAGGAACGGGTAATTTCTGAGATTGAAGATGAAGAACATAAAGCAGAGATTCAGGAACTATTGGCCTACGATGAAGATTCTGCTGGAGGGCTTATGGCTAAAGAGCTTGTTAAAGTTTATGAAACATGGACAGTAGCAGGATGTTTAAGAAGAATCAAAGGACAAGCCGAAGACGTAACAAGAGTACATTCTGTTTATGTAGTAGATAAAAATGAAAAACTAATTGGCCGACTATCTCTAAAAGACCTGATTATTACCAAAAATGAAATTAAAATTGCGGATATCAGTAAGAGTGTAGACTCCGTTAATGTGTCTGACCATGGAGAAGATGTAGCAAAACTGATGCAGAAATACGATCTTGAAGCTGTTCCTGTGGTAGATGACAATCAAACACTTTTAGGTAGAATTACAATTGATGACATTGTGGATTTCATCAGAGAAGAAGCCGAAAAAGATTACCAATTGGCCGCTGGTATAACTCAGGAAGTTGAAGCCGATGACAGCGTTTGGGATCTCACTAAAGCAAGATTACCCTGGTTGGTTTTAGGATTATTTGGAGGCCTAGGAAGTGTATTTATTATGGAAGGTTACGAAGAGGCTCTTAAAAATTATAAAGAATTATTTTTTTTCACGCCTTTAATAGCGGCAATGGCTGGAAATGTTGGTGTTCAGTCGAGCGCCATCATAGTTCAGGGTTTAGCTAACGACGTAGTAAAAGGAAGCCTTGTAAACAGATTACTAAAAGAAGTTGGGTTAAGTTTAATCAATGGAATTGCTTTAGGATTTCTTGTAATACTATTTGGATTCATTACAAAAATGGAAATAGATTTTAGCATTACAGTTGCTATTTCGATGCTTTGCGTTATCATAGTTGCAGCATTAATTGGGACTTTTGTACCTATAATCCTTGATAAACGAGGTATTGATCCGGCAATAGCAACAGGACCATTTATTACAACCAGCAACGATATATTCGGTATTTTTCTCTTCTTCTATATCGCTAAAATTATTTTGGGCTTTTAATATTTGGCGTTTCTTTTGCCAAGCAAAAGCCAGGTTATTGCAAGTATCTCTATTATAGGAGCACCAACAATTGCTCATCCCTTTACGCAAAACTTTGTAACTTTATAAAAACTAATCCGAACAATGAAGATTCTTCACCTCGACACAAATCACCCATTGCTTATCAATCAATTAAATGATTTAGGATTTACAAACCATGAGGATTACACATCCTCAAAGGCAAAAATCGAACAAAAAATAAAGGACTATCAAGGTGTTGTGATCAGAAGCAGGTTCACATTAGACAAAACATTTTTAGATGCCGCAATAAATTTAAAATTTATTGCTAGAGTTGGAGCAGGGTTGGAAAATATTGATTGTGATCACGCCAAAAAAAAGGAGATCCATTTAATCTCAGCACCTGAAGGCAACAGAAATGCTGTTTCAGAACATGTCTTAGGGATGCTCTTATCCTTAATGAACAGATTAAATATTGCCAATAGTGAAGTTAAAAAAGGAGAATGGAAACGCGAGGAGAACAGAGGGGATGAATTGGATGGAAAGACAATTGGAATTATTGGTTACGGAAATACAGGAAAGGCGTTAGCAAAGAAATTAAGAGGATTCGATGTAGAAGTTATATTTCATGACATAAAGGATGACCTTGAAGATGAGAATGCGAAACAAGTATCTATAGAGGTTTTAAAAGAAAAAGCGGATGTACTTAGCTTACATGTCCCTTTAACAGAATTAACCAACAAAATGATTAACCGGGATTTCATTAATGGCTTTAAAAAATCTTTTTACTTGATTAACACTGCAAGAGGAAAGTGTGTGGTAACTAAAGATCTTCTGGAAGGACTGCAAACAGGTAAAATAATTGCCGCTGGATTGGATGTTCTGGAATATGAACAAAAATCATTTGAAAATTTGTTTTTGGATGATGAAATACCTCAAGACTTCCAGAAACTCTTGAAACTACAAAACGTAATCTTAACTCCACATATCGCCGGCTGGACCAGGCAAAGTAAAGAAAAACTATCCCAAACTATTGTTGATAAAATCAAGTCATTTAGCTTTTGTCCTACTAATTAAAACTAATTATTATGAAATACAAAGCACAATCAATAGAGGAATACATATCTCAATTACCAACTGAAAGAATTGATCCAATAAATAGGTTACGAAAACAAATTCTGGATAATTTACCAAAAGGAGTAGAAGAAAGAATAAGTTATGGGATGATAGGTTATGTCATTCCTCATTCAATTTATCCAGATGGCTATCATTGTACTCCCGAACTGCCATTACCGTTCATGAATCTGGCATCTCAAAAGAATTTTATCGCAGTTTATAGTATGGTCATTTATGCTAAAAAGGATTTGCTGGACTGGTTTGTTTCAGAATATGCAAAACGTTGCAAATATAAACTGGACATGGGAAAAAGTTGCATTCGATTTAAAAGGTTAAATGATATCCCGTATGAATTGATAGGCGAACTTACGTCCAAGGTGAGCGTTCAAGAATGGATTGATTTATATGATTCTTTATATAAATCTAAAAAATAGAAAATGTAACAAAAATCAAAATTCAACTACTCATAAATAAACTATGAAAAACAGAGTAACAGGTTTAGGAGGATTATTCTTTAAAACTAAAAATCCTGAAAAAATAAAAAAATGGTATAAGGACCACCTAGGACTACCCGTAGACGATTATGGATGTACATTTTGGTGGAAAGATAAAAATGGTAAAGACTGCTCGACGCAATGGTCGCCATTTAAAGCGGATACTAAATACTTTCAACCAAGTAAAAAAGAGTTCATGATGAATTTCCGGGTTGAGAATTTACATGAACTGTTAGCTGCTCTCAAAGAGGAAGGTGTAACGATCGTAGGAGAGGTTGAAGAGTATGACTATGGCAAATTTGGTTGGATCCTGGATCCAGAAGGCAATAAAATAGAACTATGGGAACCAATTGATAGTGCTTTTTTATAATATCAAAATGAAAATTTAGTAAATTTATATCTAATCAAAAATCAATTAAAAAATTATGGCAGACGATAACAAAAAATTAAGTGACGACCTTGACGATATGTTAGGTGACGCAAAAGAAGGGGCAAAAAAAGCGGCTGGAAAAGCTAAAGAAAAAGCAAAAGAAATTGCAGATGATGCTAAAGAAATTGCTGGAGAGGCGAAAGAAAAGGCTTCTGAATTTGCCGAGGAAGCAAAAGAAACCGCCAAGGAATTTGCAGAAAGCGCAAAAGAAACGTTTGATAAGGCATCAGGAGAGAATAAAAAAATATTGGCTGGTGTTTTAGGAATTTTATTGGGGTCCTTAGGTGTTCACAAATTTATTTTAGGTTATAACAAGGAAGGCATCATTATGTTAGCTGTGACTCTTATTGTAGGTGCTTTTACCTGTGGCATTGGTGCTTCACTAATGGGAATTATAGGGTTGATAGAAGGCATAATATATTTAACAAAATCAGATGAAGAATTTTATAACACTTACCAGGTAGGAGAAAAACCTTGGTTCTAAAATTTAATAAAAAAGCCGAATTAAAAAATTCGGCTTTTTTATTTTATGAAATTCTTAAGTTACTTGTCTGCTGCATTTCCATTTCCCATAAATTTTCGTTCCAATTCGGCTTGAAACTCTTCCATGACTGGACGAACTGTGCTTTCTGGTAAATCGGCTATTTTAATATACATCAGTCCATCCACAGCATTATTGAACAATGGGTCCACATTAAACGCAACTAACTTAGCATTTTGCTTTATGTATTTTTTCAGTAGAACTGGTAATCGCAGATTTCCCGGTTCAACCTCATCAATGATCTTGTCAAATTTATTGAGATCTGCTTCGGTGGCATCAAAAACAAAGTCCTTATCCGCGTCATTCAATTTTACTTTAAACTCTTTTTTAGGATGGACATATTGGGCAACATATGGATCGTAGTAATGGGACTTCATAAATTCGATCATTAAAGACTTTGAGAAATTAGAGAACTGGTTACTAATACTCACTCCTCCAATTAAAAATTTGTGCTCTGGAAAACGGAGTGTCGTATGCACTATTCCCTTCCAAAGCAAAAATAAGGGCATTGGCCGTTGCTGATACTCTTTAATAATAAATGCTCGTCCCATCTCAATAGATTGGCTCATCATCCTGTGTAATTCCGGTTCAAACCGGAACAGATCCTGCAAATAAAATCCATCGATACCAAACTTTTCATAGATCTTGGAACCCAATCCCATTCTGTATGCACCAGCGACTACCTTTTTATCATCATCCCAGAGGAACATATGATGATAATAACTATCAAATTTATCTAAATCGATTGCTTCATTAGTCCCTTCACCCACTTCCCTAAAAGTGATTTCGCGTAATCGACCTATTTCCTGCAAAATATTTGGTATTTTAATTGCCGGACATAGGTAAACCTCATAATTTTTACTTTTAAGGAGTCTATAATCTCCTTCTTTAAGCTCTTCAAGTTCTTTAACCATTACATCCGTTTTTACAGGTGTAATTATTCGCTTTGGAGATCTAGGAACCTTTAATGTAGATGAAATGGTATTTATAATCTTTTCTTTAGGCTCAAATGCATTGGATAACATGTAAGTCTTTTTACGAATAAAATCTGTAAATGTTTCTAAAGTTTCATGCTCTTTTTGATCTTTAATGGATATTGGTCTTCCAATCCTTACCTTAATTATTCTGTGCTTCTGAGTTAACAGTTCCGAAGGTAATTTTGCAGTTCTAAACGTGTCACTGATTTTTGACAGTTTATAAAATAACTTGCTATTCTTTGCGTGAAAATATATTGGTACAACCGGCACTTCTGCCTTCTTTACCAATTTCATGGCAGCTTCTTCCCATGGTTTATCCACTACCAGTTTACCATCTCGATAGGTTGATACTTCACCTGCTGGAAAAATACCTAATGGATGTCCTTCTCGCAAATGAAAGATCGAATTTTTAAAACCGGATATACTTGATTTAACATCCTTTCTTTCTTCAAAAGGATTAACCGGCATGATATAGGGCTTTAAAGGTTCAATTCTATGCAATAAAAAATTACCGATTATTTTAAAATCCGGCCGTTTCTCTAACATTAACTTTATCAATAATATACCATCAATACCACCAAGCGGATGATTGGAAATTGTAATGTATGCTCCATCTTTAGGTAGTCTTCTTAAGTCTTCTTCAGGAATCTCAAATTTAATTTGAAATTCATATAGTATACTATTTAAGAATTCCAGATCTGTTAAATGTTTATTCCTGTTGTAAATCCTGTTAAGTGTAGAGATATTAAGCAGCTTCATTAATAGCCAGCCAACGAAAGTTCCTAAAAACCCATATTTATCTAAATTGATAGCCTTAGAAACTTCTTTTGCTGTTACTAATCCCATAATTGCGTTTTGGTTGAGCTAAATACAAATGTAATGAATACTTTATTCTGTTACAATCTGAACAGTTTCACCCAAAATCTGCTTTAATAATACAGATTTATTGGATTCCAACTGAGTTACTGATTCTTCATCATAATGCCTGATTGTGTACAAAGAAACCTTTTCATGACAAGTCACTTTGAATTTTGCTTTTAGATGATGAAGAAGTTTTTCCAGATTATTATAATTATTATCAAAACATACAGAAAAGCTTATAGCCGAATTCTGAATAACATCCACTTTCATTTTGTATAAATGCAACAGATTGAAAATTTCGCTAATATTCTCCTCCATTATGTATGAGAAATCCAAAGTAGACAAAGAAAGCAATACCTGGTTTTGCTTTAAAATATAACAAGGCACCTTTGGATCTATCCCAATTTCCCTTCCAACCATAGTTCCTTGATTTTTCGGATTTAAAAACGATTTAACATGCAAAGGTATTTCCTTGCGTTGCAAGGGTTGTAATGTTTTAGGATGAATTACAGAAGCGCCATAAAATGCGAGCTCTATTGCTTCCCTGTAGGAAATTTTGTTTAGTAACTGCGCATTCTCAAAATAACGAGGATCTGCATTTAAAACTCCCGGAACATCTTTCCAAATGGTTACGCTATCAGCGTTAAGACAAAAAGCAAAAATGGCTGCTGTGTAATCACTTCCTTCTCTTCCCAAAGTCGTTGTGAAATTATTAGCATCGCTACCTAAAAATCCTTGTGTAACATTTAATACTGATCTATTGATCTTTTTTGAAATAATATCCTGAGTTGTACTCCAATCTACATTAGCCCTTCTGTAATAATTATCGGTTTTAATATATTCTCTCACATCTAACCAATTATTTTTAAGGCCTTGCTCCTCAAGATAATTGCAAATAATTGTTGTAGATATCAACTCGCCAAATCCAATAACCTGATCATAAACAAAATTATAATCAGGTGATTTATTCGTTTTAAAATAATTATCGAGTTCAAGGAACAGAGTTGCTACATTAGCAAAAACCTTGTGGTTCTCGTTGTCAAACAGATCCAGCAAAATACCGTTATGATATTTTTTAATGTCTTGTATAGAACTTTGTAATTCTGATCGGTTGTTGAAATAATTGTTTAATACGACTTCCAGAGCATTTGTAGATTTACCCATTGCTGAGACAACAATAAGCGTATTATCATGTCCAACTTTTTTTAAAACCGACAACAAATTTTTTACCCCATCTGCATCTTTAACAGATGCGCCTCCAAACTTAAATACTCTCATTCTGAAATTTTTGAAATGTAATTTTTTATTCCTTGTTCATCCAAGTGTACGACTCTCCAATCTTCTTTTATCTTAGCGCCTTTTTTATTATACAGTTCTATCGCAGGCTGGTTCCAATCCAATACCTCCCAGCTAATACGTTTAACACCTATTTTAAATGCATATTTCACTATTTCATCTAAAAGTTTTGTTCCTATTTGCTTTCCTCGGCATTCCCTTTTTACAATTAAATCTTCAAGATGCAATACCTTACCTTTCCATGTTGAGTATCGTTTATAAGCCAAGGCCATACCTTGAACTTTATTATTCATCTCGGCCACAAAGCAAACAAATTCAGGAGAATCACCAAATCCGTCTTCTTGTAATTCATCAACTGTAACTTCAACAGCATTAGGTTCCTTCTCAAAAGTTGCCAATTCTTTAATCAAACTGAGTACTTCTGGCATGTCCTTTTTAGTTGCAAAACGAATATTTACACTCATTTTTTGAAATTAAAATCAAATATAGTTTAAACTTGATTATTATAAACTATTTATCCAATCCGCAAACGTTATAGTTCATGAAAAAAAACGATATTTGTACAATTAACATTCCAATTATAATATGTCTCAAACAAATTTAACACTAGGTGAGTTTATTATTAAAAATCAAAACTCATTTAAGTATTCTTCCGGAGAATTATCGAAATTATTCAACTCAATTAGATTAGCCGCAAAAGTTGTTAATCATGAAGTAAACAAGGCAGGCCTGGTAGATATTATAGGCGCTGCCGGAGATACTAATATACAAGGTGAAGACCAGCAGAAATTAGATGTTTACGCAAATGATGTATTTATTAACTCACTTACCAAAAGAAATATTATTTGCGGATTGGCAAGCGAGGAGGAAGATGATTTTGTGAGTATAAATAGCCAGGATGAAAAACATCAGAATAAATATGTTCTTTTAATAGATCCATTAGATGGGTCATCCAACATAGATGTAAACGTATCTGTGGGAACTATTTTCTCAGTATTTAGAAGGGTTACTCCTGTTGGCACTCCTGTCACTTTAGAAGATTTCTTACAAAAAGGAAGGGATCAGGTAGCTGCAGGATATATTATCTATGGAACGTCTACAATGTTTGTATTTACAACTGGTGATGGTGTTAATGGGTTTACCTTAAATCCGGCTTTAGGAGTTTTTTATTTATCGCATCCCGATATGCAATTTCCTGAAGATGGTAAAATTTATTCCGTTAATGAAGGCAATTATATACATTTTCCTCAGGGTATAAAAGATTACATTAAATATTGCCAGAAGGAAGAAGATGAAAGGCCATATACATCTAGATATATTGGTTCATTAGTCTCGGATTTTCATAGAAACATGATCAAAGGTGGGATTTATCTGTACCCAAGGACTTCAAATAGTCCTGAAGGCAAATTACGGCTTTTATACGAATGTAGTCCTATGGCCTTTTTGGCTGAACAAGCAAACGGCAAGGCGAGCGACGGATTTACAAGGATTATGGATATTGAACCCACTGAATTGCATCAAAGGGTTCCGTTCATCTGTGGAAGTAAGAATATGGTGGAAAAAGCTGAGGAGTTTATGAGGAACGCCAAGTAAAGCCTATAATTTAAACGCTTTATAGTTAATTTTTTCTATTTTTGTTTCATAACGATAAACAGCAATCAATCAACTTATTATGGCCAAACAAAAAAAAGAAGCCAATACCCAAAGTGGTGCAGATTCTGCTTCAAAAATAGAAGTTATAAAAAATTTGATATTTGGTGAAAATATTGCCGAATATAATTCTGAATTTGAAACTCTTAAAAAAGAGATTGATTCTAAACGAAAAGAACTGAAGAATTATATAGATGAAACGAGGGAAGAATTAATGTCAAGCATTGACAATTTAAGTACCGATATTAATATTCGTATTACAGATCTTGAAAACTCACTTGAGGATAAAGCTGATAAGCTGGATGATCAAAAAGTAGACAAAAAATTATTAGGAGATCTACTTATTTCTTTAGGTGAGAAAATTGCTTCTAAGTAGGTTTTTTATTCCTATAACCTCATATTCTCACTGTTGTAATGGAAAAAAAAGATAAGCTTAAACTCTTAAAAGAAATTCTTCTCACAGAGGACCGGGTTTTTGCTCAAACCATTACTAAAAAAATTGAAAAATTAAATTCTATAATTAATACCAAAGACCAACTTTCCGAGAAAGTTGACCCTATAATTAAAGATCAACTCGATGATTTCGTAAAAGAAATTCCCAAAACATTGGGCCCTACAATAACCAAAACCTTAAAAGAAGAAATCAAGAATTCAAAGGACGAAGTGGTGGAAGCCTTGTATCCTATTATGGGTAAAATGATAAAGAAGTACATCCAGAACGAAATAAAAATGCTTTCTGAACGCATCAATACGCAAGTACAAAGTAGTTTTTCTGCAAAAACATGGAAACGAAAGTTTAAGTCGTTTTTTACCGGAGTTAAAGAAGAGGACATGATTCTATCCGATTTGGTAAATCCAGAAATAGAACAGATTTTTATTATAGAAAAAGACTCAGGAATTCTATCAGGTAGCTATAGTAAAAAAGAAACTATTGATAAAGATTTAATTTCCGGCATGCTTACTGCTATTAAA
>CAJIBV010000255.1_pt1 | contig 10164 bp, 5 predicted proteins | sample 9199431 | NCBI WGS metagenome assembly CAJIBV01 (sample SAMEA7708314, study PRJEB35096) | sediment metagenome | biome: marine neritic benthic zone biome [ENVO:01000025]; feature: sediment [ENVO:00002007]; material: shallow marine sediment [ENVO:03000034] sea grass bed [ENVO_01000059] ...
TAAATGTAAGAAAAAAGCCTTAACATCGTTAAGGCTTTTTAGTTTTTAGCAAATATTAAATTAATCTCTTGCTTTTTTATTTTTATTCTTTGATTTAGAACCAACTCTAGACATAGCACATCTGAATCCGATATAGTCTGTTGCCATATCCTGAGGGAAGTATCTGCGCTGTGCAGGATCTAACCAAAACTCTCTGTCTCTCCATGAACCACCTTTATAAACTCTAACTTCATCGTTTATAAGTGAAGTTCTTTTATTAGACTTGTCGTATTCTCTGACTAAATTTCCAAAAGTATCAGAATCTATAGTATGTCTGGGAGAATTGTACATTTTTCGAGTTCCACTTGATTCATCATCTTCGTCATTAAAACTTTCAAAATATCTTGTTGATCTCTTATCACCATCCCTGTAATTCCTGTTATCACTTGTAGAAAAATTAGTTCTTAAATAAGTTTCTTCTTCATCAATTGGCTGCTGTATAATTTCACCAGGTAAGTTTATGGCGATAATTTTTCCATTACTAAGCGTATCATAAACAATAGAATCAACAGTAACAACAATTACTTTACCATCCTCACCCAGAGCATTTTTAGTATATACATTTCCTCTGTAATAGTTAAAATCGTTGAACTCATCATCTACAATTGGACGGTAAACATCAGCAACCCATTCTGCTACATTTCCTGCCATATCATATAAACCATAATCATTAGGTTCATAGGATTTTACCTGAGCTGTAATATCTGCTCCATCATCGGACCAACCTGCAATTCCGCCGTAATCACCCTTACCTTGTTTAAAGTTAGCTAATTGATCACCACGTTGTTTTCTTTTTCCTGATCGGGTATATTGCCCGTCCCAAGGATATTTTTTACGTCCTCTGTAAGTATTGTAATTTCTTAATTCACTCATTCCTAAAGCCGCATATTCCCATTCTGCTTCTGAAGGTAATCTGTATTCAGGTGTAATGATCCCGGATTCTCTTTTTGCATAAGCATTAATAGGATTACCATCTGCATCTGTTTGTACATTTCTACGTCCACCAGTTAAAATATCCTGGTTTCCTCCGAATGTTTGCTCAGGTGCATTTATATAAGTATCTGTAGTAAAATTAGCATCTGCCGTAGATTGATTCTTAGAATCTCTTGTTAAATATCCTGCATCCCGGAGTGCCTTTTCGTTAACACGATCCGTTCTCCATTCTGCAAATTCAACTGCTTGAATCCAGCTAACACCAACAACCGGGTACTCTCCGTAACCGGGGTGGCGCAAATAATTATTGGTCATAACCTCGTTATATCCTAGCCTGTTTCTCCAAACTAAGGTATCTGGTGCTGCCCCTTTATAAATATTTTTAAAATTGTCATCTTCCGGAGGATATACTGTTCTGATCCAATGTAAATATTCCGTATACATTTTATTGGTCACCTCAGTCTCATCCATATAAAAAGACTGGACATGTTGCTGATTAGGTGAATTATTCCAATCATGCATCACATCATCTTGTACTTTACCCATAGTAAATGTACCGCCTTCTACAAACACCAATCCTGGTGATGTTTCCTGCTCTTCAAATTTTGTGTTGTATTGGAAACCTCCGTCTCTGGAATTTATTTCCCATCCTGTGGCTCTGGAGCTGTTTTTTGAGGAACTTGAGTTGTTTTTACAATTAAACATTGTCACTGATAACAGTGCAATAAGTAAAACCTTTGGTGTTAAGATTTTTTTCATTTCCATACTTTTAAGTAAGTTAATTTAAAATTCGGTCCCGCAATATAATAATTAAAGCTAATATTACAAGCATTTTTTCGATAAGATTCACAAAAAATGTGCATTTCACCCTATTTTTTAAACAGATAATCGGTATTTTTTACTATTTTTGACCAATAATCGTGTTTTTAAAACGGCAGATTAATCGAATTATTATTGAACCTTTAATAATTATTAAATTTTAAATTCATAAGTTCATAATATCCAGTACATATAGGCGTTAAATAGGCAATGAAAAAGAATTTACTATTAATATTTTTATTAATATCTGCAATTTGTTATTCTCAACAGAAACAATTTAATATAAACTGGGAAGAAGCAGAAGTTTTTGCGACTTCAACTTCTGTTAAACAGCTACCGGCATTTGATAAAGAAAATTATAGTTTTGATCCTGATGAAGGCTTAAAGTTTATTTCCCAGTGGGAATCTTCGGGATATGTTGAAGAAAAAAGTGCTTCAATTAGTGATATTGGATATAGAAACATATCAAAATCAGAACTAAAAGATCTTAAATTAAATACGATCCCTTCACAAATAAAACTTAGTCTAAAAAATGCTACTTCAAGAGATAAGAATTCTATTTATTTAGAACTTAGTCCAATAATAAGAGATGGGACATCTTATAAAAAAATCACTTCGTTTAAATTGAACTATCAGCTATCCGCCGGAAATAGATCTAATCGTAATTCATCGGCTTTGGCTATATCAAATTCTGTTTTAAGTACTGGATCATGGTACAAATTTTATGTCGATACTACCGGAGTTTTCAAACTGAATAAATCTTTTTTATCAAGCCTTGGAGCAAACCTGGATAATATTGATCCTAGAACATTAAAAATCTTTGGAAATGGAGGCGCCATGATTCCTTATAGCAACAATGAATTCTATCCTTTTGATCTGCAAGAAAATGCTGTAAGGTTTGTAGGTGAGGACGATGGCGTGTTCAATGATGAAGATTATATATTACTTTACGCAGAAGGACCAAAGGGTTATAATCAGGAAAGCAATACCAATATAAATATTTATACAGATAAATCGTATTACTTCCTAAACATAAGTTCCGGAAATGGTAAACGTATTGGTGCTCTACAACAACCTGTAGGGAATCCCGATTTAGTGATTGATACTTTTTACGATTATAAATTTCATGAATTAGATGAATATAATTTAGTTAAAGCAGGAAGACGTTGGTTTGGCGATCGGTTTGATATAGAACTACTTAAAACGTTTCAGTTCGATTTCCCTAATCTTATTTCTACGTCGCCAGTTCAATTTAAGGTTTATGCAGCTGCTGTTTCTCAATCTCAGACCTCAATGCAGGTGAATGTCAATGGTTCTGCTGTAGAAACTTTAAACTTTAGCCCAATTGATGATGATACGCTTGCAACCGAAGATTGGGTTAATAATGATATTAGTGTGACCGGAAATACTCTTAATGTTTCTCTGGAATACAACAACAATGGCAATCCAAGTGCTTTGGCTTATTTGGATTATATATCTATTGAAGCCCAAAGAGGCCTTGCTTATACAGGAGATCAACTTATATTTAAAAACTACGATGTTGCTCAGAATACAGGTATTGGACAGTATAATATAAGTAACGCTACAAATGTATTAGAGGTTTGGGATATTACAGATAAATACAATCCAACGGGACTGGTAAACACTGATAATGAAAGTACACTAAGTTTTAATTCTGCATTAGGTACATTAAAAACCTTTATTGCTTTTGATAATTCTAATTTCCTAAGTCCACTTAAAGACAATAATACAAATGTTGCAAATCAAGATATAAAAGGAACTATTTTTCAAAATTCACAAGGGCAGTTTCAAGATGTTGATTATATAATTATATCTCCTCAATTATTTCTATCTCAGGCAGAAAGGTTGGCAGAAATTAATAGAAATCGTTATAATTTAAACGTAAAGGTGGTAGATCTGGAACAGATATATACCGAATTCAGTTCGGGCAATCAAGATGCTACAGCTATAAAGAATTTAACCCGATATGTGTATGAAAATGCAAGTACCCCAGAAAACAGGTTGAAATATTTATGTCTATTTGGAGATGCTTCCTTCGACTACAAGGATAGAATATCCGGAAACACCAATTTTGTTCCTGCCTGGCATGCTTACAGTAGTTTAAATTTATTAAATTCTTTTGTGTCTGATGATTTCTTTGGAATGATGGATCCAAACGAAGGAACCATGAGTAACAGTGATAAACTTGACATTGCTGTTGGCAGAATTCTAGCCGATTCACCTCAAAGGGCAATTGAATTGGTAGACAAAATTGAAAGATATCATAAGCAGGCCTCTTATGGTAGCTGGCGAAATAGCTTTGTGGCTGTATCTGATGATGTAAATCAACCCTGGGAGAAAATCATACAGCAAACTACCAATGATATTGCAGATTTGGTAACACAAGAAAAACCAAATGTAAATGTAACTAAAATACATTCCGATGCGTATCAGCAAGAATCTTCTGCAGGCGGAGATCTGTATCCGGAAGTAAATAAAGCATTTGTAAACTCGTTTGAACAAGGAGCTCTTGTTATTAATTATTTTGGACATGGTGGTGAAGATAGATTGGCTGAAGAGCGCATATTTGGCAAACCCGACATAAACAACTTACGTAATGTGTGTAAATTAAGTTGCTTTGTTACCGTAACCTGTGAATTCACAAGATTCGATAATCCTCAGAGAATAACAGCTGGAGAACTAACGTTTTGGAATCCGAATGGTGGAGCCATTGGACTCATTACAACAACAAGAAAAATATTTGTTAGTACAGGAATCATATTCAATACAACTTTGAGTCAATATTTGTTTTCATTCGGGTCAAGCGATTTTCCATCTATAGCAGAGTCATTAAGACTAACCAAAACAGATCCGAGCATCTCGAATGCTACCCAAAGAAGACTTGTATTTTATATTGGTGATCCTGCTTTAAAATTGTCTTTTCCGAAGCCAAATATTCGGTTAACCCAATTAAATGATGTTCCTCTGGCTCAGGCTACAGATACCTTACAAGCTTTAAGTAAGGTTAAATTAAGTGGAGAAGTCACTAATGAGGCTGGTGTAGTTATGACGGATTACGATGGAATTCTTTCGGCCACAATTTATGATAAGGAAATAGATAGACAAACATTAGGGAACGACGGTACGACAGAAAATGGGCAGCGAATCATACTGGATTTCAAAACTCTAGGACCTATAATTTTCAGGGGTCAGGCTACAATTAATAAGGGATTATTCGAATTCGATTTTGTAGTTCCGAGAGATATAAGTATACCAGTAGGAAAAGGTAAAGTAAGTTTTTATTCTCAGACAGAGGATCCATTGCAGGACAATGCAGGTGCGAATTTTGATTTGGATATAGGAGGGTTGAACGAAAGTGCTCCTGAAGATAATACAGGACCTACTATTAAATTATACATGAACGATGAAAATTTTGTTTCGGGTGGTGTGACGAACGAACAGCCTTCTTTAATTGCTATCCTTGAAGATGAAAACGGAATTAATACTGCCAGTGGTATAGGACATGATATTGTAGCAATATTGGATAACGACGAAACAAATCCAGTTGTTTTAAATAATTACTACGAAACTGATGTTGATGTTTACCAGAGAGGAAAAGTGAATTATCCGTTTAGAGATCTGGAACCTGGATTGCATACGCTTACCTTTAAAGCTTGGGATGTATACAATAACTCATCAACGGCGGAAATTCAATTTATTGTTTTCGATAAAGATGAAAAATTAAAAATTGAAAACGTACTTAATTACCCAAATCCGTTTGTAAACTACACAGAATTTTGGTTTAACCACAATAGTTCGGAACCTTTAGACGTTTCTATACAGATATTTACTGTGTCAGGCAAACTGATAAGAACACTAAATGGTCAAACAGGAAGTGCAGAGTGCTGCGATCAAAGTACATCATCACTATCACGGAGCATTAGCTGGGATGGAAGAGACGATTTTGGTGATAAAATAGGGAAAGGTGTTTATGTTTATAAACTAATAGTGCGATCGAACACATTAAATAAAAAAGTAGAAAAGTTTGAAAAGCTTGTTATACTTTAGTAAAAAATTATATTTGTTAACTAATTTAAATACATGAGAAATCGATTTTTAGTATTAATAGCATTTGTATTTATTTTCAAATTAAATGCTCAAGAAACAGTAGTATTCGATAATCAAACATCTGTAATCACAACAGGAGTCCCATTTCTACTAATAGCTTCAGATGCTAGAGCTGCTGCCATTGGAGATATGGGAGTCGCAACATCTGTAGATGCATTTTCGCAAAATTGGAATCCTTCTAAATACACATTTTCAACATATAAGTCTGGAATAGGAGTTAGTTATACACCTTATTTAAGCAAACTTGTTAATGACATATTCTTAGGGAACCTAACATACTACAACCGTCTAAACGAACGAAGTGCTTTTGCGGCCAGTTTTAAGTATTTTTCCTTAGGTGAAATAGAAATAACAGATTTAACCGGGACAGTTCTGGAGAACGTAAAACCAAATGAATTTGCGATAGATGCAACATATTCTTTAAGACTTGGAGACCAGTTTGCTATGGCAGTGACAGGACGTTACTTAACGTCAGACTTAAAAATTAATGCGGTTGATCCTGATTCTGGTTCAGCAAGTTCCTTTGCTGTAGATATCTCAGGTTTTTACCAGAGTGAAGAAAAGGCATATAGCGATTTTAATGGTAGATGGAGGGCAGGATTTGCTTTACAGAATATTGGGCCAAAAATAAAATATGATGACGCAGGTAGAGAAAATTTCTTACCTACAACCATGCGTTTAGGTGGAGGTTTCGACTTTATATTCGATGAGTACAATAAATTAGCAGTAACCGCCGAAATTACTAAACTTTTAGTACCATCTCCCCCAATATATGGCTTTGAAGATGTAATTCAGGAAGGAGATACGGAACTAAATGGTGTTCAGGACCTAAATGAACCAACAATCATTGTCGAAGGTAAAGATCCGGATGTTAGCTTTATTAAAGGAATATTCCAATCTTTTGGAGACGCTCCTGGCGGATTTAGTGAAGAGCTTAAAGAATTTACATGGGCATTAAGTGCAGAATATTTATACCAGGATTCCTTTGCTATCAGGGCAGGATACTTTAATGAAAGTGAAGATAAGGGTGCCAGAAAGTTCTTTGGTTTAGGAGCTGGATTTAAATATAATGTAGCGAATATAGATCTTTCGTATTTGTTCTCTGCTTCTAAAGTACAGAGCCCTTTGGAAGGTACGCTTAGATTCTCCTTATCATTTAATTTAGGAGATGGGGAATATTCGGAATATTAATGTAAAACATATAGTCTAAAACAAAAAAACTATTGCTTATGGCAATAGTTTTTTTGTCTAAATTAGTTTCTTAACTTTATTATATGAAAGAAATAAAAATTGAATCTAATTTTCTTGTCTTCGAATCTAAAGAAAAATTACCAGATGATATAAAAATGCTTATGGATAAGGCCATAGAAGCCAGAGAAATAGCATATGCCCCTTATTCAAAGTTTAAGGTAGGTGCAGCTGTTTTATTAGACAATGATGAGGTTGTCACCGGTAGTAATCAGGAAAATGCCTCCTATCCTTCAGGTTTATGTGCAGAGAGAACAGCTATTTTTTATGCTGGAGCTAAATATCCCGATTCTAAGATCTTAAAAATTGCTATAACGGCTTCTTCACAAAATCAGGAGACTGCCAAACCCATACCACCTTGCGGAGCTTGTAGACAATCTATTTCTGAATATGAAGTCAAACAAAATTCTCCTATCGAAATATATTTTATGGGTAAAACAGGAGAAGTTATGAGATCAGAATCATTAGCTAATCTGTTACCTTTCGTTTTTAAAAAATCATCACTATAGCGATTTAGTTTAATTTTAACTCCTTACGGTTTTTTCATTACTAACTAAAATGCTATTTTTGTTTTTCGTTTTGTAAATTAAACCAACAATGAAGAAATTAACAAAGGCCGTATATTTAAAGTGGTATGAGGATATGTACTTCTGGAGAAAGTTTGAAGACAAACTGGCTGCGGTTTACATTCAACAGAAAGTGAGAGGTTTTCTTCATCTTTACAATGGCCAGGAGGCTGTACTAGCAGGTGCTTTACATGCTATGGATTTAACGAAGGACAAAATGATCACTGCTTATCGTAATCATGTTCAACCAATTGGGATGGGAGTAGATCCTAAACGTGTGATGGCAGAACTATATGGCAAAGCAACTGGGACATCGCAAGGATTAGGTGGATCTATGCATATTTTTTCCAAGGAATATCGTTTTTATGGCGGACATGGAATTGTTGGAGGTCAAATCCCACTAGGAGCTGGACTTGCCTTTGGTGACAAATATCACGGCAGTGATGCTGTAACATTGTGTTGTTTTGGAGATGGTGCTGCACGACAAGGTTCGTTGCATGAGACATTTAATTTAGCTATGCTTTGGAAGCTACCGGTTGTATTTATCTGTGAGAACAATGGATATGCCATGGGAACATCTGTAGATAGGACTGCTAACCATCCGGATATTTGGAAATTAGGTAGAGGCTATGAAATGCCTTGTGGCCCTGTAGATGGAATGCATCCTGAAGCAGTAGCTAAGGCACTTGATGAAGCGATTACCAGGGCAAGAAAGGGTGAGGGTCCAACATTTTTAGAAATGAAAACCTATAGATACAGAGGTCACTCTATGAGTGATGCTCAACATTACAGAACAAAAGATGAGGTGAATGAGTACAAAAAAATTGATCCAATAACTCAAATTAAAGAAGTGATCCTCGAAAAGAAATATGCAACAGAAGATGAGCTTTCAGTTATAGATAAACGTGTAAAGGACTTGGTTAGTGAATGCGAGAAATTCGCAGAGGAATCTCCATATCCGGAAAAGAGTTTAATGTACGATGCTGTTTACGAGCAGGAAGATTATCCATTTTTACAACATAAATTATAAGACATGGCAGAAATAATTACAATGCCTCGCTTAAGTGACACCATGGAAGAAGGTACTGTTGCTTCCTGGTTAAAAAAGGTTGGAGATAAAGTTAATGAAGGAGATATTCTTGCCGAAATTGAAACGGATAAGGCAACCATGGAGTTTGAGTCGTTTCATGAAGGAGTTCTACTTCATATAGGTGTGCAGGTAGGAGAAACTACTAAGGTTGATGAATTATTGGCCATTATTGGAGATGCCGGAGAAGATGTATCAGATTTGTTAAAAGGATCTGTAAATACAATTAAGGAAGTGTCTGAAAAAGAAGAAGAAAAATCTGAACCAGATGAATCAAGTTCAGTTACTACAGAAATACCGGAAGGCGTCTCAGTTATAACAATGCCTCGTTTAAGTGATACAATGGAAGAGGGAACAGTCGCTTCCTGGTTAAAGAAAGTAGGAGATGAGGTAAGCGAAGGCGATATTCTTGCTGAAATTGAAACCGATAAAGCAACTATGGAATTTGAATCCTTCAATTCCGGAACGTTATTATTTGTTGGATTGAATGAAGGTGACACGGCAAAAGTAGACTCTCTTTTAGCCATAATTGGCCCTAAAGGAACTGATGTCTCCGGCGTGGCATCTAATTTTAAAGTTCAGGGAGATAAAATTTCAGAGCCTGAGAAAACCGAGGCTCCTAAACCAGAAGTACCTAAAACAGATGAAAAAGCTGTTGCAACACCAACTCCTGTGACATCTACTAACGGTAGATTATTTGTCTCGCCTTTGGCCAAAAAGATGGCTGAAGAAAAAGGCATTAACCTAACACAGGTTCAGGGATCTGGGGAAAATGGCCGTATTATAAAACGCGATATAGAAAACTTTACACCATCTGCTGCTGTAGCACAATCTTCTGCACCTGTTGCCAAATTTGTACCTTCCGGTCAGGAAGATACTGATGAGGTCAAGCACTCACAGATGCGAAAAGTGATAGCCAGAAGATTGGCAGAGTCTAAATTCACAGCACCTCATTATTATTTGGCAGTCGAGTTTGATATGGATAATGCCATTGCTTTCAGAGAACAATTCAACTCAGTTCCAGATACCAAAATATCTTATAACGATATGGTAGTTAAAGCTTGTGCTTTGGCTCTTCGTCAACATCCTCAGGTTAATTCCCAGTGGTTTGATGACAAAATGGTATTGAATAATCATGTCCATATTGGTGTGGCAGTTGCCGTAGAAGATGGTCTTGTTGTTCCTGTTTTACGATTTGCTAATGAGCAAAGTCTGCAGCAAATTGGGGCAGCAGTTAAAGATTATGCAGTGAGAGCCAGAAATAAGAAATTAACTCCGGATGAAATGGAGGGAAGCACCTTTACTATTTCTAACTTGGGAATGTTTGGTATAGAAAGTTTTACA
>CAJIBV010000014.1_pt1 | contig 9889 bp, 4 predicted proteins | sample 9199431 | NCBI WGS metagenome assembly CAJIBV01 (sample SAMEA7708314, study PRJEB35096) | sediment metagenome | biome: marine neritic benthic zone biome [ENVO:01000025]; feature: sediment [ENVO:00002007]; material: shallow marine sediment [ENVO:03000034] sea grass bed [ENVO_01000059] ...
CCATTAAATCGAGTAGGAGTAAAAGCAGTGTCTTCAAACTCGGAACCCAGAGCAATATGCATCTCTGCAGTTCGTTTTGCCAACTTCTGGATTTTGGTAAAGACATTTAAACCAACCCAATCTATTATTTGTGGAGGCACATCTCTTATATCTAATCGTTGGTAATCTTGAGTTTTTGGAAGCCCGTTTATATCAATTTTTTTATGTTCCAGATTTAAAAACACTTTATGTAACTCTTTAAGCATATAATCCCAGGCATCTCCTTCATTTTCTACCATTTCCTGCATTAATGCAATTGTAATATTTGTGTCTTCATGATCTTTAATCTGTACACTTCCCAGATATGCAGGTGTATTTTTAAAGTCTTTCTTTTCAGATAGAAAACGACTCATTTCATAATCCGGATTTCTATCGGCATATATACGTCTGAAAAACTTAAGGACATATTTTTCATTGTATACTATCGATGTATTGCTTTGCTCTAAACCCATGAACCTGGAAGATTCGTATTGGCAATTATCAAACAACAGACTTTTATGATATTGAACTCGTGTTCTATCGTTCGGGATTGCAGTTAGAATACGTTCAAAAACTACTTTTCTAAATGCCTCGAGATTAATGGCATCTATAATGAATCCTTCCTGTCCTTTAATACTAATCGGTAAAATTCGATCATCCTTAGCAAAACTTTCATCGGACACAAAAGCTATAGGTAAAAAATAATGTTGATAGAAAGCTTCTGTAAAATTTACCTCCAGAATAAGTCCGTAGTAGACTTCTTCATGTTGCTGAATTCTGAAATACTCCGCAAGTTCTATATATTTTAATTTGCTTGCCTTTCCACCATACCACCTTTGTTTTATGATGTATTCCTCCAAAACGTCTGATAAAAATGTTTTTACAAATTCACGGTTCTCCATGAGCTGTTCCCAACTCGTATCAAAGTCATATGGAGGTTGTAAAGTGGAAGAAGATGTACTTTTTTTAGCCATTTCACTTATTTATCTTAAAGATATGAAATGGTAAGGTTGGATGCAACTCAACAAAATTCCACTCATCGAACCAATTGTAACTACTTCCGGTAAGCAGATCGTGAACCTGAATTTGATGACCTTGATTCACACCTAAATCGTGAAGAGGAAGCTGAACAGTTCCTTGTTGGGCATAATAAGGATCAAGGCTTATTATAATTAATAGCTCATTTGTCTTGTCCTGATCCCATTTATAAAATGCCAATAAATTATTATTTTCTATATGGCAAAATTTAATATTACTGGTTTGCTGTAAAGCCTTGTTTTGATGTCGAATAGAGTTGATCTTAGAAATAATTAAGGTGAGCTTATTCTCTTTAAACCAATCATAATGAGAAACCTGGAACTTTTCTGAATTTAAGTACTCTTCTCTTCCTGGTAAGGCATCACTTATCATTTGCTCGAAAACGGGCCCATAAATTCCGATACTGGAGCTTAAAGTAGCGGCCAGAGCATAGCGCTGAATAAATTTAGAATCGTTTGCTCCCTGCAGATGATACGGATTTATATCTGGCGTATTTGGCCAGAAGTTGGGCTGCATATACTCTTTTTGATCGGTTTGCGTTAGCTCGTTCATGTATTCAATAAACTCATGCTTTGAATTTCGCCAGGTAAAATAGGTATAAGACTGCGTATAACCTTCTTTAGCCAATCGAGCCATTATTTTAGGTTTTGTAAACGCTTCGGCCAAAAAGATGACATCAGGGTGTTTTAATTTTACTTCAGAGATTATCCAATTCCAGAAATAGAATGGCTTGGTATGTGGGTTATCAACCCTAAACACATTTATTCCACAATCAATCCAGTATAACAGCGTATCTAAGCATTCTTTCCAAAGACTTTTATAATCTTTACTTTCCCAATAAATCGGTAAGATATCCTGATATTTTTTAGGAGGGTTTTCTGCATATTGAACAGTCCCATCTGGTCTCCACTTAAACCATTCCGGGTGTTCTGTTACCCAAGGATGGTCTGGTGCAGCTTGCAAGGCATAATCCATTGCAATTTCCAAACCTTGCTCCTTAGCTTTTTTAATTAACGCTTTAAAATCCTTTAAAGAGCCTAATTGCGGATGAATGTCTTTATGACCACCATGCTTAGACCCTATTCCCCATGTTGAGCCTACATCGCCTTCTAAGGCTTCTGTAGTATTATTTTTCCCTTTCCTATTAACCTCTCCGATTGGATGTATAGGAGGAAGATAAACAATGTCAAAACCCATTTTTGCAATTCTTGGCAGCAAACGCTCACAGTCCTTAAATGTTCCATGAACACCTTCAGTTTCTGAGGCCGATCTTGGGAAGAATTCATACCAGGTACTAAAGCGCGCTTTTAACCTGTCTACGTAGATCTTGTAGTCTTTTGATGTATTTGCCAGTATCTTTGCTGGATATCTTAAAAAGATATTGTGAAGTTTTTCACTTACAGCTTCCTTGATTGCATCATCATAACTTTTCGGGTCTGAGAAAATTACAGCTAAATGATCTAAATATTCTTTTTCTGATTTAGTTGATTTTTTAGAAATGGTTTTTAAAAATTCCACACCTTCAAGCAACTCTGAACTAACATGCTGGTTATCATCTATTTTTCTCTCAATACCATGTTGCCAGTTTAATGCATAGTCTACCCAACCTTGTACTTTATAAGTGTAAAATCCTTGTTTCTCTACAATAAACGACGCCTTCCATTCATCATTAATTATTAGCTGCATTCTTGATTCCTGCCATTTAGAATCGCCTTCATGTTTGTATAAAACCGATGCAGCGATGACGTCATGTCCATCTGCCAGTACGTGAGCATCAACATTTACTATCTCATTAATAACCCGTTTAATGAAAAACTCACCGTTATTGATCTGTGGTGAAACAAAATCTATTACAACTCTTTTCTGATTAAGCATTACAAATAGTTAGTTTAGAAGAAAGCAAAAGTAATAAATATGACCTATAAATCCTTAAGATATAGTTATAAAGACAACTACATCGATTGAAATAAGGATTTTAAATTAAATAGTTGCTATATTTTGGAGCTAAATAACATATCCTTTGGGAATAGTGGCCTCTTTTTTAATAACCACAATACCGTCTTTTATGAAATACATGTCTGTTTCTTTGTCTTCAAGATGAGGTCCACCATTGATTCTTACATCATCACCAATACGACAATTTTTATCCAGAATGGCATTTTTGATAAAACATCGCTCACCAATCCCCATTAATACCTCAATTTTTTTCTCTTCCATATCTTTGAGAGTTTCATAATAATCAGAACCCATCATGTAGGTATTAATGACCGTTGATTCTTTGCCTATTCGAGACCTGATGCCAATTACAGATCTTTCAATTTTCGCGGCATGCAATATGCAGCCTTCAGCGATAACAGCTTTTTCAAGACTTGTGCCTGAAACCTTGGTTGTAGGCAGCATTCTGGCCCTGGTGTATATTCTTTTCTTTTTGTCATACAAGTTAAAGCTTGGTATATCATCTGTTAATCCTAAATTTGCGTCAAAAAAGGAGTCTATGTTTCCAATATCAGTCCAGTATCCTTCATACTGAAAACTGATCGTTTTGTGTTTACCAATAGATTGAGGAATAATTTCTTTACCAAAATCCATAGTATCTGGATTATTCATTAACTCAATTAACAGATCTTTATTAAAAATATAAATACCCATTGAGGCAAGATATTTTCGGCCACTATCTCTCATAAAATCACTTACACCAGATTCCCAATCAGGTAAAAGATCTGATGCGGGTTTTTCAATGAAAGAGGTAATTACATTTTTGTCATCAGCTTTAAGAATTCCAAAAGATGTAGCTTCTTTTGCATTAACGGGTATAGTTGCTATAGATATTTTTGCTTTACTTTTAATATGCTCTTTAAGCATTACTCTATAATCCATTTGATATAGTTGGTCTCCAGATAGGATCAAGGCATATTCAAAATCGTTAGATAAAAAATGATGCATACTTTGTCTAACAGCATCTGCAGTGCCTTGAAACCACTCTGCGCTTGATATCGTTTGTTCAGCTGCCAAAACGTCTACGAATGCAGAACTAAAGAAGCTAAAATGGTAGGTGTTTTTTATATGCCTGTTGAGGGAAGCAGAATTAAATTGCGTTAGCACATACATGCGTTTTATGTCTGAATTGATACAGTTTGAAATAGGTATGTCAACTAATCTGTATTTTCCCGCAATTGGGACAGCCGGTTTAGATCTTTTTTCTGTTAGTGGATACAATCTTGAACCTTGGCCTCCACCTAAAATAATTCCCAATACACTATTATTTATCATAATTACTAGATTAACGATTTATATAATTCTTCTACTTGTTCTGCTATTGCTATCCAGTCAAAATGCTCCTCGACTCGCCTTCTACCTTTTATTGCCATCGATTCTTTCAATTCTTTATCGCCTATAACTTTGTTAACACCATCAGCAAGGTCTCTGGCGAACTTATCGGAGTCGGTCGGCTCGAATGGCGCCACATTTTGTTGCTCCACAGGGACCAATATCCCTGTTTCACCATCAACAACAACTTCTTTTATACCGCCAACAGCACTTGCTACAACAGCAGTTTTACAAGCCATCGCTTCAATATTTATAATACCAAATGGTTCGTATATAGATGGGCAGCAGAACACATCTGCATGAGAGTACAACTGGATAACCTCATCTTTAGGTAACATTTCATCGATCCAAATAATGTTATGACGTGTTTTTTTGACCTCATTAACACTGTCTTCCATTTCTTTTGCTATTTCTGGAGTGTCTGGGGCGCCAGCACATAATACAATTTGAGTCTCAGGATCTATATACTTTATGGCATTTACCAAATGAATGATGCCTTTTTGGCGGGTAATTCTACCAACAAAAAGTACATATGGCTTGGATTTATCAATACCATATCGTTCTAATGTAGATGTTTCTTCAGTAACTACATATTCATCAAGTTTAATTCCGTTGTAGATTACTTTTACTTTGTTTTTGTCAACATTAAAGTGTTTTAGAACGTCTACTTTTGTTTCTTCAGATACGGCAATTAGCGCATCTGCCATTTCAAGAGCAGTTTTTTCAATCCACGAAGACGCATCATAACCTCTTCCTAGTTGTTCTCTTTTCCAAGGCCTTAATGGCTCTAAAGAATGCGTGGTGATAACTAATGGAATACCATAGCAAAGTTTCGCTACAATACCTGCAAAATGAGCATACCAGGTGTGACAATGCACCACATCAGCATCTATCTCATCCGCATTCATATGAATGCAAGTACTCAACGTTTTTAAAACCGCTTTAAGTTTGTCGTCTGTTTTATCAAAGACAGAATTATCATATGGAAATCCTTTTACGGATAAGTTGCCATCTTTTTCATCCTGATCCCCAAAACTCCTTACATCTAATTCAATTAATTTAGCCAATTCTGATGCTAAATATTCAACATGTACTCCTGCGCCACCATAGACATAAGGCGGAAATTCCCTGGTATAAAAAAGTGCTTTCATAGTATCCTAAAAATAGAATATAAACTTACAAAATGTTTTAACTAAATGTTACTATTTATTGAAGTTTTAAGGAGAAAGTGAATTAAAAGTAAGATTACTAATCATTCAATTTAAGAACAGCCATAAAAGCTTCCTGTGGGATTTGTACGTTACCTACCTGGCGCATTCGTTTCTTTCCTTTTTTCTGCTTTTCAAGAAGTTTACGCTTACGTGTAATATCACCTCCATAACATTTTGCTGTCACGTCTTTTCTAAGTGCCTTTATAGTCTCCCTCGAAATGATCTTAGCCCCAATGGCTGCTTGAACAGGGATATCAAATTGCTGTCGCGGTATCAATTTTCTTAATTTTTCACACATTTTTTTGCCAATACCATAGGCATTATCCGAATGAATTAAGGCTGAAAGCGCGTCAACCGGCTGGCCGTTTAAAAGTATATCTACTCTAACCAATTTTGAAGGCTTCAAACCGATTGGATGGTAATCGAACGACGCATAACCTTTTGAGACAGTTTTTAATCGGTCGTAAAAATCAAAAACAATTTCTGCCAGTGGCATATCAAAATTTAATTCAACACGATCTTGAGTGAGATAGGTTTGGTTTGTAATTTGTCCTCTTTTTTCGATACAAAGTGACATGACATTTCCAATAAAATCTGCCTTAGTTATAATTGAGGCCTTAATATAGGGTTCTTCCACTCGATCTAAGCCAGATGGGTCTGGCATATCAGAAGGGTTATTTACAATTATTATTTGATCTGGGTTTTTTCTGGTAAAGGCATGATAGGATACGTTGGGAACCGTTGTAATAACAGTCATATCGAATTCTCGCTCCAAACGCTCTTGAATAATTTCAAGGTGTAACATTCCTAAAAACCCACAACGAAAACCAAAACCTAGTGCAGCAGAACTTTCAGGAACATAAACCAGCGAAGCATCATTAAGCTGTAATTTCTCCATCGAATTTCTTAGCTCTTCGTAGTCATCATTATCTACCGGGTAAATTCCTGCGAAAACCATTGGTTTAACATCTTCAAAACCTTCAATGGCACTAGTAGTTGGTTTTTTGGCGTCTGTAATCGTATCACCAACCTTAACTTCTTTAGCTTCTTTTATTCCAGTAATTAGGTAGCCAACATCACCGGCTTTAATTTCACTTCTTGGGAATTGTTTTAACCTCAGTGTGCCTACTTCATCTGCAAAATAGGTTTTATCAGTAGCAATGAATTTAATGTGTTGATTCTTTTTTATTGAACCGTTAATAACTCTAAAATATGTTTCGACACCTCTAAAAGGATTGTAAACAGAATCAAAGATTAAGGCTTGTAAAGGTTCGTTTACATCACCTTTGGGAGCAGGAATCCGTTTGATAATCGCTTCAAGTATTTCTTCAATCCCTATTCCTGTTTTAGCACTGGCCGGGACAATGTCTGAAGGATCACAACCTAGAAGGTTGACAATATCATCCGTGACTTCTTCCGGGTTCGCACTAGGTAAATCTATTTTATTGAGAACGGGAATAATTTCCAGATCGTTTTCTAAGGCAAGATATAGATTAGAAATTGTTTGAGCTTGAATGCTCTGAGCCGCATCAACAACTAATAACGCTCCTTCACAGGCAGCTATTGATCGAGAAACTTCATAACTAAAATCGACATGTCCCGGAGTATCAATAAGGTTTAATACATAGTCTTCTCCTTTATATGTATAATCCATTTGTATGGCATGTGATTTTATGGTGATACCTCGTTCTCGTTCTAAATCCATGGTATCCAGCAATTGATCTTGTTTTTCCCTATCGGTGACAGAGCCAGTAAAATCTAATAAGCGATCGGCCAAGGTGCTTTTACCATGATCAATGTGTGCGATGATGCAAAAATTTCTTATGTTTTTCATACAAAAAATTAAGCTCTAGCTTATATCTGCAAATATAGTTGTTTTTTAAGACCAAATTATTTTTAATTGATCACCTCTAAACCCTTTAAAATTACGGTTTTACCGTAATTGACTATGCTCTTTATCGAATATCCTTGAAATAAATTTGTTCATTAACCGATAAATAATACATTTAATTTTAATGAATTAATTAATCCCTTAAACTTGTTTAACTTGAGGTTTCAGGTTCTATATCTGTTTATATTTTTTCCTATTGCATTAATTGCACAAGAGTATTCCATTTCTGGAATCGTGAGGGACGAAAATTCCAACCCTATATCCTTTGCTAATATAGTTGTTCTTAAGGCCATAGATTCTTCATTATTAACAGGAACTATTAGTGATGAAGCCGGAATTTACAATATAGATAATTTACAGGCTGATGACTACATTATAAAGATTAGTTTTCTGGGCTTTAATACAAAAAGCGAATCAATTTCTTTAAAAAAGAATACTGCTTTAAATATAACTTTATTTGAAGAAGAAGAAGTATTGGGAGAAGTTGAAATTTTCGCACAAAAACCAACACTTACAAAAGGTACGGATCGATTAATCTTCAACATAGAAAACACATCCTTAACCGAAGGTAGTATATGGGATGTTCTTAGGAGCACTCCTGGTGTTCTTTTAATGAACGATGAGGTTCTGGTAAAAAATTCTCCAAGTGTTATTTATTTAATCAACGACAAGCGAGTACACCTTTCAGGATCAGACTTGCAGCAATTATTATCAGGATCTGCTGCTGACGCAGTAAAATCTGTTGAGGTAATTACAAATCCTCCTGCAAAATATGATGCCGAAGGAGATGCTGTTATTAATATTAAAATGAGCAAAAGTTTAGCCACAGGCTATAACGGAAATATTTACGGAAATTTTACACAAGGGATTTATCCGAGGTATTCAGCGGGGACCAGTCACTTCTTTAAATCGAAAAAAACAAATCTCTTTTTGGGTTATGGATTCAATAAGTCAAAAGTTAATAGAATTAATAAAGAAGAAATTAATTATATTGAAAATAATACTATTGTAGGAATTTGGGATACGGACATAGACCGAAATACTGGTTCCGAGAACCACAGTGCAAACCTAAATTTTGATTATTTTATTAATGGTAATAACACCTTTTCAATTTCTGGTAATGCAAATATTTTGCCTTATTGGAAGCGAAGAACAAATTCCTCTACTAATGCTGTAGATTCAACTTTTACATCTATTAATAATACAGATGATGATAAATTGAATTTTGCACTTAATGCAGACTATGTTTATGAATCGGAAAAAGGAAGTAAATTCTCTTTTAATGTCCACCAAACCAGTTATGATTATGAGAGAAAACAAAAAGTGAATACTAATTATTATTCTAATGACACTTCTAATTCTTTCCTAAGGGGCAACTCATTTAATACAAAGGCCAGTCAAAACATTCGAATATTTTCAGCACAAATGGATATGGAGTTGCCTGTTGGTGAAAACGGACTATTTGAATTGGGATTAAAAACCTCTTCTATTGATTCTAATAGCGATATAAATCAGATTTTAACAATCGACAATAATGAAACGTTAGACCTTGACAATTCAGGAATGTTTGATTATCTAGAAGATAATTTTGCAGGATATATGAGTATTAGTAAAGAATGGGAAAAATGGGATTTATCTTTAGGGTTACGGACAGAGTTTACAAAAGGTAAAGGAGAATTTGAAAGTATTTCGAGCGAAATAAATAAATTTGATTATTTAAAATGGTTTCCAAATTTGAATTTAACCAGAATGTTTAACGAAAACAACTCTATTGGGATATCTTATAACAAACGTATTGAGAGGCCTACATATTCCGATTTAAATCCATTTCAATTCTATTTAAACGACAATGCGTTTGTTGCCGGAAACCCGAATTTGTTGCCATCAATAACTGAGCTACTCACTTTATCCTATACACTTAAAAGTGCTTTTACTTTCGAGGTTTATTACAGAAAATCTGATAATCCGTTTTCTGAATTAAGTTTTCAGGACAATGAAACTAATCAAATAAAATATATAGCAAGTAATCTAAAGCAGAACATAGATTATGGGTTCGATTTTTCCACATACACACCTATTTCATCTGGATGGACAACTTACGCTGTAACATCTATTTTTAAAGATGAAGCTGAATTTTTTGACATTGAATACAATAACAGTTTAGAGACTAAGGAGCAATGGTCTTTCTATGCTAATTGGATAAATTATTTTTCCTTTTTAGAGAATAAAAGTTTGTCTGCAGACCTATCTATTCTTTATATTTCTCCTATAATTGACGGCGCTAAAGAAGTGACAACCAGAGCACAATTAGATATTGGATTAAAAAAAACATTCAATAAGGGTAAATGGATTTTGTCCTTTAGAGCCAGTGATATTCTATCAACAAGCGACTTTACAGTTTCTA
>CAJIBV010000029.1_pt1 | contig 9883 bp, 6 predicted proteins | sample 9199431 | NCBI WGS metagenome assembly CAJIBV01 (sample SAMEA7708314, study PRJEB35096) | sediment metagenome | biome: marine neritic benthic zone biome [ENVO:01000025]; feature: sediment [ENVO:00002007]; material: shallow marine sediment [ENVO:03000034] sea grass bed [ENVO_01000059] ...
CCATTAATAAGGCTAAAAATCTTGAAAGATCGGTTCGAAATACTGGAATTCATGCATACAGTGTTATTATTACACCTGATGATATTACTAATTTTGTACCTATAGCCACTGCTAAAGATTCTGATTTATATGTTACCCAGTTTGACAATTCAGTGGTTGAAGATGCCGGACTGTTAAAAATGGACTTTTTAGGTCTTAAAACGCTTACCCTTATTAAAGATACAGTCAAGATCGTAAAAGCAAAACATGGTATAGAATTAGATCCTGATAATTTTTCTTTGGATGATGAAAAAACCTATGAATTATTCCAAAAAGGAGAAACTGTTGGAATTTTTCAGTATGAATCTGCTGGAATGCAAAAACATATGAAGGACTTGAAACCAACGGTTTTTGATGATCTTATAGCCATGAATGCTTTGTATCGTCCGGGACCTATGGAATACATACCAAGTTTCATTCGAAGAAAACGTGGTGATGAGCAGATAGAATACGATTTACCTGAAATGGAAGAATACCTGAAAGAAACTTATGGGATTACTGTCTATCAGGAGCAAGTGATGCTATTATCACAAAAATTGGCTGATTTTACAAAAGGTGAAGCAGACGTTCTGCGTAAAGCAATGGGTAAAAAGCAAAAATCTGTTCTGGATAAAATGAAGCCTAAATTTATTAAACAGGCTGGAGCTAAAGGAATGGATACCGAAAAGTTAGAGAAGATCTGGACAGATTGGGAAGCTTTTGCCAGTTATGCTTTTAATAAGTCACATTCCACCTGTTATGCCTGGATTGCCTACCAAACAGCTTATTTAAAAGCACATTATCCCGCAGAGTATATGGCTGCTGTTCTTTCAAATAATATGAATGATATAAAATCAGTCACCTTTTTTATGGAAGAATGTAAGCGTATGAAATTAAAGGTACTTGGCCCTGATGTTAACGAATCATACTATAAGTTTTCAGTTAACAAAGATTATGCAGTCCGTTTTGGGATGGGAGCCATTAAAGGTGTGGGCCATGGTGCTGTAAAAACAATTGTTCAGAACAGAAAACAGAATGGACCCTATAAATCCATTTTTGATGTGGCCAAGCGAGTCGATCTGCGTGCAGCCAACAAAAAAGCATTTGAGAACCTTGCCTTAGCGGGTGGATTCGACTGCTTTATAAACACGCATAGAGCCCAATATTTTCATAAACAAGGGGAAGACCTGACATTTTTAGAAAGGGCAATACGATATGGTAATAAATATCAGGAAAATGAAAATTCAGCACAAGTTAGCTTGTTTGGTGACTCGAGTGAAGTACAAATTGCGGAACCCGAAATTCCACCTTGCGAAGAATGGGGAACCATGGAAAAATTAGCAAGGGAGAAAGAGGTAGTAGGTATTTATATCTCTGGGCATCCTTTAGACGATTTTAAGACCGAAATGAACACGTTTTGTAATGCCACATTAAATATATTCAATAATCTAAATACATATTTAAATAGAGAATTGACTTTTGGAGGCGTAGTGACAGATGTGCAGCACAGGGTTAGCAGACAAGGCAAAGGATGGGCCTTATTTACTATTGAAGATTATTCAGACAGTTTTGAATTCAGGATCTTCGGTGAAGAATATCTAAAATACAGGCACTTTTTAATGAAAAATAATTTTGTTTTTGTTAGAACATTTATCCGTGAAGGATGGACCAACAGGGAAACTGGAGTAAAAGGTGAACCACGAATACAATACAATAATTTCCAGTTATTGCATGACGTCATGGATACCTATGCTAAAAAGTTATCGATCCAACTTAATATATCAGACTTGGACAAGGATAAAATAGCAAACTTAAAATCCTTGATCAAAATGCATCCCGGGAAACAGCTGCTTAATTTTGCAATTTATGACAATGAAGAGAACTTAAAACTTCAAATGGCCAGCAGAAAACAAAAAGTAAAGATCTCACAGGAATTATTGAATGAGCTTGAAAATAGTCAGGTATTCTTTAAACTGAATTGATATTTAACAATAATAACAGACAATCCTGTCATAAACAAAACAAATTGTCATGTTGTAAGCTTTGGCAGAATTTTTGACTAATTTTGTGTAAAGATTAAGATTAACAAATTAAATTTAAAAATATGGCATTAGAAATAACGGATGCAACTTTTGAAGAAACTGTATTAAAAAACGATAAACCCGTAATGGTAGATTTCTGGGCAGCGTGGTGTGGTCCTTGTAGAATGGTAGGTCCAATAATTGAGGAATTAAGTGGTGATTATGATGGTAAAGCTGTTGTTGGAAAAGTAGATGTGGATGCAAATCAGGAATTTGCTGCCAAATATGGTGTGAGAAACATACCAACTGTTTTGGTTTTCCAAAATGGAGAAGTAGTAGGACGTCAGGTTGGTGTTGCGCCTAAGAATGTTTATGCAGAGGCGCTTGACGCACTTTTATAAACGAAACTAAAAAGAAAGTATAAAAGGTTTGTCTTTACGGCAAACCTTTTTTAGTTTAGATAATTCATGAATCTAAAGGAGGAAATAAATAAAGCAGGAGGATTTAAAAATCTGGAACTTCTCGCGAAGCAAGTGGTTGAAGGCTTTATAGCTGGAATGCATAAAAGCCCGTTTCATGGATTTTCTGCAGAGTTTGCAGAACATAAAATCTACAACAAAGGAGAAAGCACAAGGCATATAGATTGGAAACTGTTCGGTAAAACAGAAAAACTGTATACAAAACGCTATGATGATGAGACAAATTTAAGGTGTCATATAATAATAGATAATAGCAGTTCTATGCATTATCCGGATATGAAATCCTTTTCAATAGAGAAATTGAATAAAGTTGCATTTTCTGCATTGGCTTCAGCTTCTATAATTCAAATGTTAAAGAAGCAAAGAGACGCAATTGGATTAAGCATTTATAGTGATTCGTACGATTTTTATGCCCCGGAAAAAGGAAGTGAGCGTCATCATATCATGATCATGAATAAATTGAAGGAGGCAGTTGTTTCTAAACCGAAAAATATACAGACAGACACTTACACTTATTTGCATCAAATTGCCGAAAAGATCCACAGGCGATCGCTTATTTTCTTATTTACAGACATGTTTCAAACAACAACCGATCAGACAAAATTATTTGAAGCACTTAGACATTTAAAATACAACAAGCACGAAGTCATTTTATTTCATGTTTTTGATAGGACAAAAGAACTTAATTTTAGTTTTGATAAGAAACCTAAACGGTTTATAGATGTGGAAACAGGCGAGTCCATTAATTTATATTCCGAAAATATAAAAGGAGACTATAAAAAGGCTGTTGTTGAATATTTCAATGAGCTTAAATTAAAATGCCTTCAGTACAAGATTAAATATGTAGAAGCAGATATCAATAAAGATTTTAATAATATTTTAACCACTTTTTTAATTGAAAGGCAAAAGTTTGTATAATATTAACCCAGTAAAAAAAGCTAAAAAACATTTGTGTTATTAAAAATGGGATGTATATTTGCAACCGCTATAAAGCAACGGTTTGGTAGTTCAGCTGGTTAGAATACCTGCCTGTCACGCAGGGGGTCGCGGGTTCGAGTCCCGTCCAGACCGCAAGATGCTGAAAGCTTTGACTTATTGGAGCTTTTTTAAGCATGAAAGACAGTTGTGTTGTCCCGGTAAAACGGGAAGTAGTCTATGTTAGACTAGTGAGAAGCTTTTCCTTATTTGGGGAGGCTTTTTTGTTTAAACATCAATAAATCTTTCATTAAATATATTTCGTAAACCACCTCAAAATAATAATTGGCGCAATTATTAAATCTACAAATAAGGTAATTATTACAATTACTGCAATTAGCAGGCTCAACATGTAAATTTCTAGTTGATTAGAACTCAATAATATAAAAAATCCTCCAACAAGAATAATACTGGTTGCTAAAATAGCTTTACCACAGTTTTTCACGGATATTTGAACAGCTTCTTCCACTGATTTCCCTTGTTTTCTTTCCCATTGGAATTTACTTAAGAGGTGAATGGTATCATCTACTGCAATCACAAATCCGATCGTAAAAATAAGAGCTATTTCTGCTCTGAGTTCTATGTTGGTAAAACCCATAATCCCTGCTGTCATGACTAATGGAACCAGGTTTAAAATTACCGCTAAAAGAGCCAATGTGATATTCCTGAAAATTAATCCAAGGGTTAAGGAAACAACTAAAATGGCTATTAAGAGACCATAAAAGGTGTTTTCAATACTTTTCTTTTGAGATATATCTATAAGTAGATCAATACCGGAAAATCTGGCTTCAATAGCCTGATCTCCCATTACACTATTTATCTCGTTTAAAATCTCTTCATTCAATCTCTCGGTTTCATAGCTTCCTAAATCCTGCATTTGGGCATTAAACTTAAAGATAGTTTTTTCTTTGTTCGACAAATAATCTTTAGTAATTATTTGAGCTAAATCTTTATCATATTTTTTTATTGTTTTTTTATCCAGAGGTAATTTACGGTTATTATATGTGCTGGGATAATAAGCTTTATGCAACGTTTTATAATAGCTCACAGGAGATTTAACACTATTTAATTTTGGATGCAGAGCGAGGTATTCATGAATTTTGTAGATTGATTTTAAATTAGAAGGCTCGTTTAATGCTTTTTTATTTTTAGAAACCAGGACTAACTCGAAGGTCCTGGAACCTCGAAAATTAGTCTCGAAAAATTTAAAACTACTGTGCAGATCGGTGTTTTTGGGTATAGAAAAATGACTTCTGTTCATGTTAATTCTCGTAATACCAAAAATTGTAAATATTAGAATGAGTCCAAAAATAATTAGAACGGATTTGGGATACTTAAAAAGTTTTCTTTGAATTTCATAGACTTTGTCAGAGAATGCATTAAATGAATGCCTGACCGCGAAGATGTTTCTAGATTTGAATTGTGTAAATACTATTGGTAAATAAATTAATGTTAATGCGTAGGTAATCAAAACTAGAAATGCAGATTCAATTCCAAAACTCTTAATAGCTTTCATTGGGGAAAGGAATAGCACTGAAAATCCAACTGCTGTCGTAAAAGAGGTTACTAATGTGGTCCAACCGATTTCTTTTATTGTGTTTCGGGTCGCAATTAAGGCAGATCTTCCTTTTTTCCACTCTAAATCATACTTTATGCATAAGTGAATCACATCAGAAACAGCAACTATCAAAATAATTGTGGGAAAAAGATTTGATAATGTGCTTATAGGTTTATTTATCATTACCATTCCTCCAAGAAAAATGGCAATGATTATTAAGACTAACAATATCGGAAATAAGAGGGCAATGGGTTTTTTGAAAATCGAAATTAGCGAGACACATAAAAAAATGAAAATCCAAAAACTGAATTTAAAGATCTCAGAGATCAATATATTTTTGAATGAAACATCTATAATCTTTCGGCCCCATAGATGAGTTTCAAGCTCATTAAAATGTTTTAGTACCCTATTTACGTTTGCAACAGTCTTTTCTGATTTTTTCGAACTTATAGTATCATTCATTTCAATTAATAAGAGCACCGCATTACCGTTTTGGCTAATAAAATCTCTGGATAATTCATCTCCTAAAATTTTCTCTTTTTTGTAATTAATTTTGGAGTCTTTCATGTCCAAAAATGGCACAGCAATAAGCCCGAACATGCTGCGTACAGGATAAGATAAATTTAGCAGACTTCTGACATTTTTGATCTCTTCTACTTTCTTCAGGCTATCCTGTAACGTTTTAATCTTTTCCAGGAATTTTATGTTAAACACAGAGTCCTTGCTTTTAACACCCAAAAGAATTAAACCTTCATTATCAGGAATTTGCGATTTAACTTCTTGGTAAAATCTGAAGTCAGAATCATCTTCATGAAAGAATTGAGCAATATTTGTATCCACTTGAATTTGTGGTGCATTGAATGATGCAATTGAAACAATAAGGACCAAACAAATCAGGCTTATATATTTATACTTTTGAAGCGTGTCTATCATCAATATTTTAAGCTAAAGTGTTGTATTATGATCCGAATACTTGATGGTTATTTTAGCAAACATATGAAATCATCTGAATTGTATAGTCATGAAAATTTTAATATTTAATTAAACTCAAATACTAATTTCTACAACAAAATAGATTATTACAAATCTCAATGCAATCAAACGGTTAAAATGATAGAAAGCTTTACTTTTTTCTTTTTAGAAGATTGGAATGCTTTTTTGTTTTAGGATAAATATTGAATATTCTAATAAAAACGCTTTAACGAGTAAAATGGCAGATAAACAGAATAATAGCTTCTTATCTTAATATTAGCTCTAATTTAATTTAGACCTGATTTACTGTTTATAGAGTTTACTTTTAATATTTAAGAAATATGAAAAAAAGTTTACTCTTTATTTTTTCAGTAATTATTTCTTCCTCATTTGTCTTCTCACAAGATCTCTCGTTAAATGTCATGGCTTCTCAAGGAAGTGTTGACAGTACGAGCGACATAATTTTGGAGTGGACTCTCGGCGAAATTTTTATTAAGACCGTTGTCGCAAAGGACAACATTTATTCACAAGGGTTTCATCAACCGGTTTTAAATGTTGCTAAAAGTAGCATCTTAACAAATCCTTTGGTAAGCCAGGATAATATTATTATTTATCCTAATCCATCAGATGCATTATTGAACATGGAATTCAAGATCAGTTACGGGTCAACAATTCAATTAGATTTGTTTGATGTCTTTGGCAGGTTTATTAAAGAATCTAAGCTAAAAATGACCGGGACTAAACTAATATTCAATATTAGTGATTTAGCTAATGGAATTTATCTCCTTAGAGTTTCAAATACCGATGGTTCGCTTGTGGAAACTCACAGAATTATTAAATCCTAACTAACTTAAAACAAACATAATGAAAAAATTAATTACAACTATAATCATGTTATTTCTAATAATAACTTTGGTACAGTCTCAGACCGTTCAACAGGGAATGAAATATCAGGCTGTAGCCAGAGATCTTAAGGGAAATATTATGGCCAACCAGCAAATTGAATTAAAAATCATATTACATAATAATACAAAGTCCACTACCGAACATTATGTTGAGGTTCACAAGGCTCTTGCTAATCAATTTGGTTTATTCTCATTAGTTATAGGTGAAGGTCAGATTGAAAATGGCAGGTTTGAAGATATACCCTGGAATACAGAGGATATATGGATGACCATTGAAATTAAGTCTAACAGCAAAGCCGATTTTAAAAGAATTAGTAGTTCTAAATTACTGGCTGTTCCTTACGCATATTATGCATTAGAGGCCGGAGAACTATCAGAAGAAAAAATTAATACAGTTGGTAAATCTGAAGATAAACCACCAAAACCATCTAAAAGCGGACATTGGGATATAGAAGGAAATATTGAAGCTGAAAAAAAATCTAATGAACCTCCACTTCTTGGAAATGCTGACTACGCTCCTATTGTTTTCATAACAGATGGTATAGAAAGACTAAGGATCACAGAAGATGGCGAAATTGTTACCGGAGATGGTAAATTTACTATAGGCGGTAATTTAGAAGTACAAGGTGAAAGTACTACAGTTAATAATGACTTGTATGTAGGCAGAAATGTACGTTTAAATAATAACAGTACATTTGACCCTCCTGGAGAAACTATCAATTATGGAAATTTTACAGTAGAAAGTGGAAGTTCTACAAAACTTACAGGCCTTTTAGATGTAATTGACGACGGCAAATTTGAAGATGATCTTACGGTTAAGGACACATTATTTGCTCAAACATTAATTACGAAAGGTCTTAATATAAAAGAAGATGTCCCAGAATTAGGATATCTCGCCTCTTTTGAAAATACAAATAGTACTAATGGGGATGGAATTTTAATAAAATTAGGCAAGGCAAGAGCTAATGATGGCTTACCAGATGAAAATGTTGAAGAAGCAACTCCAGAAAATGTTATTGCGTTTAGAAACCTACTTGGTAATTCCTATTCTCTTGCTCAAAAACAAGATGTTTTGCAAGGGCTGGCTATAGAGATTACGAAAGCAGATGCTGAATTTGTAATTGAAACAGCTTTAGGTGTTGGTAATTTATTGATTGGGTTTTTAAATAATAATTTGAGCTTACCAGCTAAAATTGGGCCCTATGGTATAGATACGGACTTATTAACTGTAAATGTAATACCTGAAATTACCATTATTCCCGAGATACCAACCATTCCTGGGTTTACAATAGATTTAGGCAGTCCAATAGGGGAAGTTGCTATTGTACCATTTGATCTGACAGACCTTGATTTTTGGGGAGTTCCAAGTATTCAACTTACTGATATAGTTCTAAATCCATTGGATAATGATAATGAGTTTATAACCTTTGCCGATAAAAATAGTATTCGCATGGGTGCGATAAAAGCACAATCTGTTGCAAATTGGGTATTTAATTATTTAAGTCCTGCGTTTATGTTTAGATTAAGAAGTGCCATAAAAAGCACTGTTGATAAAAAACATGCCAAATGGCATTTTAAAGATTTAATTTCAAGAGCTGTTAAATCTTACAAGGATATTGGAGTTGAATATAGCTCTGGGAATGGTGATTATGCGGAGTGGTTAGAACGTTTAGATCCAAATGAAAGTATTAGCACAGGAGATATTGTTGCTGTGAAAGGTGGAAAAATCACGAAAGACTTAACTAACGCTGAACAGGTAATGGCAGTATCCCATAGACCAATAGTTTTAGGTAATATTCCTAAATCTGGTATGAATCATTTAGGTAATAATATTGCCTTTATGGGACAAATCCCAGTTAAAATTATAGGACCAGTCAATACTGGTGACTATATTGTTGGTAAAGGAGAAATCAGCGGATATGGCATTGCTATTAGTCCTAAAAACATGTCTTTAGAAGATTTTAAAAATGTTGTTGGACGATCATGGGATACAGACGATGCATCCGGACCAAAAATGGTAAATACCGTTGTTGGAGTGCATAATGGTGACTACATTAAAATTTTACAGAAATACGAAACTAAGTTTAAGGAAACTTCGGATCGCTTGCAAAATGTTGAATCAAAAATTGATGGTCTTACTCAGGCAATTTTAGAGAATAAATTGTAAGTAAAATTTATTAAGCATCTCATTTTTATTCGAGACGCTTAATATTAGTTAAAAACTATGAAATATATTATTCTAATAAATTTTTTAATCATGCCTATATTCATGATTGGTCAAAATTCTAATTTGGCAGAAAAGAATAAAGAGGCTAAAAACATCTATGCTCAACAATGGCTAAAAGAACTAACAGAAAAAGGGTTAGAAATTAAAGGAGATAGTATTTACATAAGCAATGAATATAATAGAGCATTAAATGATATAAATTACCGTAAACATTTATACCCTGAAACATATTCTTGGGAGGGTGTTGCTTCTTTCATAAAACAGAATAAATTAAAACCTGCTTTTTGGTATTTAATAAATTTATATTCAAATAGTGATGAAGACAAGAAAATGGTTATGACATTTGTAATGACCTACGACAAGCTTTTTCTTATGGATGAAATTTTAGTGGCTACTTTTTATACCTATAGTTTTATGGATCCTGAATCTAGTATTCTAAATAATGGTGAACTCGAAACAAATCGCCCTGATATTTTAGAACAAAAATTAAGAAATGTGAATGAAATGGTCGCCTTTATTGTAAAAAATAGAGAACAAAAGTAAAAATATGATACAAATAAGCTATAAATAGTAAAATAAATCATTTTAAGCTTTCCTTTTTTCTAAACAGAAGATTGGGATGCTTTTTTGTTTAAAATGGGATGATTCAGGAATAATAAGTTCGTCATTTACTAAGCACCATCAAAGTGGATGAGTAATTAATCATTTCATACACGTTTAAATAAGCC